>Ga0181518_10000907_pt1 | contig 31485 bp, 27 predicted proteins | sample PEATcosm2014_Bin_28_FD_119751 | JGI IMG/M metagenome (GOLD analysis project Ga0181518, IMG submission 119751) | Peatland microbial communities from MTU Mesocosm Facility, Houghton, MI, USA - PEATcosm2014_Bin01_60_metaG | ecosystem: Environmental > Terrestrial > Soil > Wetlands > Peat | place...
CGGCGCGCCGCAGGTGCTGGCGCGCTACGACACGCAACGCCGCGCCGACGTCACCAGCCGCTCGATCGCGGTTGACCTCTTGAACCGCAGCCTGCTCACCGATTTTCTCCCGGCGCAGGGCGCCCGCGGCCTGTCGCTCTACCTCGTCGACCGCATCGGCCCGCTGCGCCGCGCCCTGATGCGCGAAGGCGTCGCGCCCGCCGCCGCGCAGCCGCGGCTGATGCGCGGCGAAGCCGTCTGACCCGCCCGTGTCCGCACAGGCATGCGCGCGGTCCTCGTGGAACGGAGGAGAGCGGCCAAGCGTGATTGAGACGTCATCTAGGCAACAACCGAAGTTCGTCTCATAAGGAAATCGTGCTCGGCTGACGAAATCTCTGGAATTGTCGGAATTCGGCCTAGCTGGTACCTCGACGCTGTCTTGGCGTCGGCAGGAATTGGTGCCCCTATTGAATATTGAGGTATCATTATTCCGTGGGCCAAATATCCAATCGGGCTGCCTTGCTTTGAGACTATTGGACGAGCTGCGTCGCCGACATGCTGAAATATGGCGGCTCCATTGGTAAACGGAAACGAATTTATAGTCGCCGCTATTTGCTTGGTGACCGTCGCGTCGCTGGTATTGAGCTGCTCGGCCAGGTTGCCGCCAATACCGCTGAATCGAAGTGTCATGAGCATGCGCGCCTCGGCTGGAATTTCGAGAGACGCGGCGGCCATCTGATGTGTATAGCCGAAATTCGGCTTACTGAAGTCTGCCGTCACCCTTATCGTCGTATTGATTGACTTTGCGTATCCCACCTCATCCATGCCGACGACGCTCATGGGAATGTACGCCGCGCCGCTTCGCTCATCCTTGGCTGGCACTCCGCGGTATATGGTAATCTGACCTGTAAAAGTAATCTCATCGCATGCGGGATTTCCCGACGTCATCAGGAATTCGCGAATTCCCTTCATGTTGCCGGACAATTCAGCAGGGATATTTTGCGCCAAACCTATCCAAAGCTTGGTATACGCATCGAATGAAAAGAAAGAGTTCTCCATTTCAGTGAATGGAATTGGCCCAAAAGTCGACATCGCTGCACCCCTCTCAAGGAAATAATTGACGCAATCTCGTCAAATGCCCTGCCGCCGAATGTTGCGGTTGAACGCCATCCCGCGCGGCTCGGTCAGCGTTTTAGCTGCGGTGAACGTTTCGGCTTCCTCCACAGTTGCATTTCTGTAGCTACAATTTCCGCCATTTTTTATCTCGCTGAGAAGTGAATGCAATTGAAGCTAGGGTTGGTCCCTCGATTTTTCTTCTCCCAGGTTGCGCTTTTCGGAGGCAATTGTGTCTCCCACAACCATGAAATAGATCCTGCCGAATGGCTCGCGACCTCGGGCACATAGCTGCGAAGCAGGTTCACGTGCCAATTCCTAGGCAGCGCTGCCATGAAAAGCGGCTTGGCGCGGTACGGCCCTTCAGCTTAGCCTTGGCCTATCGGAACCGCGGGATCGCCACATGAAACTGCCGCGCAATTTCTTCAAGCCGCTTGCGATCGGCGCGCCGGCGCCGTTGCGCGAATTGCCACTCAAGCTCGAGCGCATGATCCATTTCGTGCCGCCGCACATCGAGAAAGTGCGCGCGCGGGTGCCCGAGCTCGTTCATCAGGTCGACGTAGTGCTCGGCAATCTCGAGGATGCCATTCCAGCGGACGCGAAAGCGGCCGCGCGAGATGGCTTCATCGCCATGGCGAAGAGTTGCGATTTCGGCGAAACCGGATTGTGGACGCGCATCAATGCGCTCAACTCGCCGTGGGTGCTCGACGATATTGGGCAGATTGTCGCCGCGGTCGGCCAAAAACTCGACGTCATCATGCTGCCGAAAGTCGAAGGCGCATGGGACATCCATTATCTCGATCAGTTTCTGGCGCAGCTCGAAGCCAAGCACGGCGTCAAAAAACCGATCCTCATTCACGCCATCCTCGAGACCGCCGAGGGCGTCAACAACGTCGCCGACATCGCCAGCGCCTCGCCGCGCATGCACGGCATCAGTCTCGGCCCGGCCGATCTCGCCGCCTCCCGCGCCATGAAGACGACGCGGGTCGGCGGCGGCCATCCCGATTACAAAGTGCTCGCCGATGCCACGCCCGGCGCGCCCGCCGACGCGCCGCGGCCCGCCTTTCAGCAGGATCTGTGGCACTACACGATCGCCAAAATGGTCGATGCCTGCGCTGCGGCCGGCATAAAACCGTTCTATGGCCCGTTCGGCGATTTCGCCGACGGCGCCGCCTGCGAGGCGCAATTCCGCAACGCCTTCCTCATGGGCTGCGTAGGAGCCTGGACGCTGCACCCGAACCAGGTGCCGATCGCCAAGCGCGTGTTCTCGCCCGATCCGGGCGAGGTTGCCTTCGCCAAGAAGATCATCGACGCCATGCCGGACGGCTCCGGCGCGGTGATGATCGACGGCAAGATGCAGGACGACGCAACCTGGAAACAGGCCAAGGTGCTGGTCGATCTGGCGCGGCTCGTAGCCGCGAAAGACCCCGATATGGCGGCCAAATACGCGCTATGAAGCGGTCTCAAACACTGCCAAAGACACTGGCCGGTCCAGCGCTCGCCACAATTGCGGCCTTGCATGATTGCGGCGCACAGGCTGTAATTTAGGTGCTGCCATGAACAAGATTCGCAACGCCAAGTATCAGATCGGCCAGGTCGTCCGGCACCGCCTCTATCCGTTCCGCGGCGTCGTGTTCGACATCGATCCGGTGTTCGACAATACCGACGAATGGTATGAGGCGATCCCCGCGGAAGTCCGTCCGCACAAGGACCAGCCATTCTATCATCTGTTCGCCGAGAACGACGAGACCGAATACATCGCCTATGTGTCCGAGCAGAACCTGTTGCCGGACAATAGCGGCGAGCCAGTGCGGCATCCGCAAGTTGCGGAGGATTTTGTGCAGGACGGCCGCGGCGGTTATCGCCCGCGCGCGGCCTCGGTGCACTAACCAGCTTATTGCTTCGGCGCTTGCGCCGGCGGCTGGCCCTGCTGGCTTTCCAGCTTCTTGCGCGCTTCGTCGGCGCGCCGTTGCAGCTCTTCCTGCAATTTCTTCTGCTGTTCCTCAAAGACCTTCGGATCGGTCGGCGGACCGTCATAGGCCTTGGCGAAATCGGTCAGCGGCAGAACCAGGCTGATCGGCTGGCCGGTCGAATTGATCGCCTGCACCACCAGGCCCTGCCCGGTCTTCATCTTGGCGATCATGTCGGCTGAAGCCTCGTAGTCGGCCATGCAGCCGTTGGTGAAGCAGATCACGTAGGGCGCGGTCATCGGCTGGTTCTGGTCGATGATGACGCGGGTGCCGTGAATGAGCTGCATGCCGAGCGGCAGCGTCACGCGCAAAATTTTCTTCGGCTCGCCTTCCGGCTCGATCAGCACCGCGGCGACCACCGGCATGCCGGACTCGATGCGGGCGTCCTTGCCGGTGAAGCAAACCTGCTTGGCATTGGCTTCCTGCCCCTTGAGGCAGAACTTGGTCCACGGCGAGAAGATGAACTGCACCTGATCGTTGCCCTGGGCCTGACCTTGCGCCGGCGGCGGCTGCTGCGCTTCGGCCGGCGGCGGGGCGGCCTGGGCCGCGGGGGGTTTTGGGGCAGGCTTTTTGGCCGGCGCCGACTTGGGGGCTGCAGGTGCGGGCGGCGGCGTTTGCGCGGAAGCGAGCGTGCTCATCGCCACCGCGAACGCGATGGCCAGGAATGCGGTCCCGGTGATGGCAGCAAGTCTGCGGCCTACCGGTCGTGCCGGCGCCGCGATCGAATAAGTCATGAGTTGCCGTCCTCTTTCGTGCTGCCGCCCGTCAATCGATGCCTCGATCTGGCTGGCCAGACTTGCGAAATTCAATGTCCGATATCGGGCCGAGCCCCATATCCGTTGCCGCGGCTCGCGTGAAGCGGCGCCCCCTCAGCGGTCCTTCGACGCAGAATACGGCAACAGCGTGACCCTCGCCCCGCGGCCAGATAGCCCAATTGTGCCGGAAGATAAAGGCCGGCACGGCCGGGCCACGGGCCCCGCATTGTTCATGGATAACGCCACCAGCGCGGTGCCAGGCCGTCGCCATGTTACATTCACTCTTTGCGCCAGCGAATCTTTGTTTGGCAGGTCTTTTGCGATGGCCGCTGAGTTAAACGCCTGTGCTGCTGTGCGGGCCGTGCTGTGCGGCGCGCTGGCGCTTGCCGCCTGGGCATCGCCTGCGCCGGCGGAACCGACTCATGCTATCGCCATGCACGGCAAACCGGCCATGGCTGACGGCTTTATCGCGCTTCCCTATGCCAACCCCGACGCGCCGAAGGGCGGCCGGCTGGTCGAGGGCGTGCTCGGAACCTTCGACAGCCTCAATCCGATGATCGTGCAAGGGCTGCCGGTGCAGACCATCCGCGGCTACGTGGTCGAAAGCCTTATGGCGCGCAGCTATGACGAGCCGTTCACGCTCTATGGGCTACTGGCGCGCACCATCGACACCGACGATGCGCGCAGCTTCGTGACCTTCGCGCTCGACCCGGCGGCGCATTTTTCCGACGGCGCGCCGGTCACCGCCGAGGACGTCGTCTTCTCCTGGCAGCTGCTGCGCGATCACGGCCGGCCGAACTATCGCACCTATTACGCCAAGGTCGCCAAAGCCGAGATTCTCGACCCGCGCACCGTGCGGTTCGACTTCGCCGAAGGCGGGGACCGCGAATTGCCGCTGATCATCGCGCTGATGCCGGTGCTGCCGAAGCACGCCGTCGACGCCGCGAACTTCGAGAGCTCGACGCTGAAGAAGCCGATCGGCAGCGGCCCTTACGTGGTTGCCGACATCGACGCCGGCAAAAGCGTCACCTTCAAGCGCGATCCGAATTATTGGGGCCGCGATCTGCCGATCAATCGCGGCTTGTGGAATTTCGACGAGCTGCGGTTCGATTTCTACCGCGACGGCAACGCCTATTTCGAAGCCTTCAAGGCCGGGCTCTACGACGTGCGCAGCGAGACCGATCCCGGCCGCTGGCAGACCGGCTACGATTTTCCCGCCGTTCGCGACGGCCGCGTGGTCAAGGATTTGTTCGCAAGCGGCCTGCCGAAATTCGCCTCCGACTTCGTCTTCAATACGCGGCGGCCGATTTTTTCCGACATCCGCGTGCGCCAGGCAATCGCGCTGTTGTTTGATTTCAAGTGGGTCAATCGCGACCTGTTCTACAATCTCTATCAGCGCAGCGCGAGCTACTTCGACGATTCCGAATTGTCCGCCTATCACCGGCCGGCGGACGAAGGCGAGCGCGCGCTGTTGGCACCCTTCCCCGACGCGGTGCGCCCCGACGTGCTCAACGGCACCTGGTCGCCGCCGGAGGGCGACGGCTCCGGCCGCGACCGCGAGACTTTGCGGCAGGCGCTCACGCTGTTTCGCGCCGCCGGCTACGAGCTCGACGGCACGAAGCTTGTCGACCGCGCCACCCATCGCCCGTTCAGCTTCGAGATCATGGTCACCAGCAAGGACGAGGAGCGGCTGGCGCTGACCTTTTCGACCCAGCTCGCCCGCGCCGGCATCGACGCCAAGGTGCGCCTGGTCGACGCCGTTCAATTCGATCAACGCCGCTCCACATACGACTTCGACATGATCGAATACCGCTGGGAGCAGTCGCTGTCGCCCGGCAACGAGCAGGCCTTTTACTGGGGCTCCGCCGCCGCCGACCAACAGGGCACGCGCAACTATATGGGCGTCAAAAGCGCCGCCATCGACGCCATGATCGCGGCCTTGCTGCGCGCGCGTGAGCGCGACGATTTTGTCGACGCCGTGCGCGCGCTCGATCGCGTGCTGATCTCGGGCTGCTATGTGGTGCCGCTGTTCTACCTGCCGCAGCAATGGGTGGCGCGCTGGACCACCGTCGAGCATCCGGCGCGCACCTCGCTGTACGGCTACCTGCCCGAGACCTGGTGGCATCAGCCGGCAAAGCAGGGATCCGCGCTGCAATGATCCTTGGGACAATCCTTGGCGAGCCGGCAGGCGGAGCGGCACAACCGCAACAGGGCGGAAGCCGCGTCACCATCGACGAGATTTTCCGCCGTGTCGCGCAGCGCCGGCCCGAGGCGCTGGCGCTTGCCGATGCCCCGAACCGCAAAACTTTCACCGACGGCGCGCCGCGGCGCCTCACCTTCGCCCAGGCCGACCGCATGGTTTCGGCGATCGCCGGCCGCTTACGTAAGATGCAGCTGCCGACCGACGCCATCGTCGGCATCCAATTGCCCAACATCGTTGAAAACATCCTCGCCATACTCGGCGTGATGCGGGCCGGTATGATCGCGGCGCCCTTGCCGCTGTTGTGGCGCCGCGCCGATGCGGTCGCAGCGCTCACGCGCGTCGGCGCCAAGGCGCTGATCACTTGCGGCCATGTCGGCAGCTTCAACCATTGCCAGCTCGCCATGCGGGTCGCTGCCGAAGTATTTTCGATCCGCTATGTCTGCGGTTTCGGCGCCGACCTGCCCGACGGCGTGGTGCCGTTCGACGATTTGTTCAGCGCGGAAAAACTCGACCCGGTGCCGGCGCTCGATCGCGAACGGGCGAGCAATCCGGCCGCCCATCTTGCCGCCATCACTTTCGACGTCGGCGAAGCCGGCATCGTGCCGGTGGCGCGCAGTCATCTGCAATTGCTGGCCGGTGGCCTCGGCATGCTGTTGGAAAGCCGGCTGGTGCAGGACGCGACCATGCTGTCGACGCTGGCGCCGTCGTCGTTTGCCGGCATTTGCCTCACCCTGCTGCCTTGGTTGTTGAGCGGCGGCAAGCTTTTGCTGCATCACCCGTTCGATCCACCGGTGCTGGTCGGCCAATGGCGCGGCGATGACCGTTGCGGCGCGCTGGTCGTGCCCGGACCCGTCGCGTTCCGGCTGGCCGAGGCCGGCGTGTTCTCGCGCACCGGTCCCGCCTGCGTGCTGGCGCCGTGGCGGTCGCCGGAGCGGCTTGGCTCCAGTCCAGACTGGCGCGAGCGCGACACCGTTCTGGTCGACGTGTCCATTTTCGGCGAGATCGCTGCCGTTGCCGCGCGCCGCGGCGCCAACGGCCGGCCGGCGCAGCTCCCGTTCGGCGGCATCGTCGCGCCGCGCGGCAGCCCGGGCGCCGTCGTGGTCGCCGAAGTGACGGCGACGGCCCACGGCACCGTGGCGCTGCGCGGGCCGATGGTGCCGCAGCACAATTTTCCGCCCGGCGCCGAACGCGGCGGCCAGCCGCATCTCGCCATCGGCCGCGCCGGCCTGATCGACAGCGGCTATGGCTGCCGGCTTGATCCCGGCGCGCGGACGCTTTTGATCACCGGGCCGCCGCCGGGAATCGTCAATGTCGGCGGGTACCGCTTCCCGCTGCATCTTCTGCAGGAGACGCTCGGCGGCCTCGATCCGCCCGCGACGCTCGCGCCCTTGCCCGATCCGCTGCTCGGGCAGCGCCTGATCGGCAATGCGGTGGACCGCTATGCCGTGCAGGCCGCGCTCAATGCCGCGGGCGTCAACCCGCTCGTGGCCGAGGCCTTTGTCGACCGCAGCGAAGGCCAGGCCCAGCCGCGGCTGCGCAGCACGGCCGGACGTTGACGCGCCATTAACAGCGCATTGGCTATTGTCGGGCGCCGTTCCTCTAATCCTGCATCCGGCCAGCCTGTATCCGAACATGGCGCTGCAAGGTCCGTTTGTCGTCGTTGCCGATAACCCGGTCGTGGATGTCGTAGCGGCATTGCGCGCCGAAGGCGCCTTCCCGATCATTGAAGCCGGTTGGGCGGATGCAGCCACCGCGCTCGCGTCCGTCGAGCCCGAAGCGATCGTGCTGGCCGAGCCGTGCGGCGAGTCTTTTCGCGCGGCCGCATTGGCGAAGGCGCTCGCCACTGCGGGCAAAAAACCCGATCGCGCCTTCACGCCCATCGTCGCACGCACGCGGGACGACGGCGCGGCCGTTTTGCCGGACGCGCTGGTCATTGCGCTGAACGCACCGGCCGAACGGATCAATCGCCGACTCACAAGCCTTCTCCGAATACGTGCGCTGCACGCCACGGTGCTTCGCCGCACCACGACGCTCGCCTCGCGTGGCGAATTGCCCCCGGAACTGCCGTCGCGCGATCCGCTTGACGACGCAACCGTGCTCTTGATCGGCCGCGGCCGCTGCTTTCCGGCGCTCTCGGTCGCGCTCGGCGAGCGCGTCGGCCTGATCGGCGCGCTCAGCGTCGAGAGCGCGGCGCGCACCCTCAACGCCCGCGACATCGACGGCATCGTGATCGGCGACGGCTTTGGCCCGCGCATCGTCGAGGCGCTGCTCACCGTGCTCGCCGACGATGTGCGCTTTCGCGATCTTCCGGTCGCCGTGCTCGGCGGCCATCCCGCGACCATCGAGCCGTTCTGCCTGAGCCTGCCCAATCTCGAGCGCACCGCCGAGGGACCCGAGCGCCTGGTCGAGCGCTTCCTGCCGTTCGTGCGCGTGCACGCCTTCGGCCAGCGGCTGCGCCGCATGCTCAAATCGCTCGACGCCCACGGCATGGTCGATCCCGACACCGGGCTTTTGGCCAACGAGGCGTTCTGGCGCGATCTCAACCGCGCCGTCGATAACGCCGAGAAACGCGGCATCGGGCTTTCCATCGCGCGGTTTTCCTTCGCGCACTCCAACCGCCGCATCAGCGTCGATGCCGCGCGCGTCTTGAGCCGGCTGATGCGTCAGGTGGATTTCGCCTGCCGCGAGGCCGACAATTCGATCTTCGCCGTGTTCACCGAGACCGATTTGCGCGAGGCCCATGTCATCGCCCGGCGCATCGCCAGCGTGTTGAAGAACACCATGCTGGCGCCGGAGAAAAAGCGCACCGGCATCGACGCCGCGGTGACGCTGGCGACCTTGAAGTCCAGCGACAGCGTCGATTCCTTGATCGCCCGGGTCGTCGGCGAAGCGCCGAAACGATGACGGACATTTGACGGTGGCGGCGTCGCCAAAGCCTGTTTGCCGCCAAAGCCCAATTCCCTCCATCGCGCAACATGGGCTAAGCTTAACGCCCAAAGACTCGACCAAGACTCGAAGGACAGCGTCATGGCGCAGCAAGTTCCAGCCGAAGAACCCGCACCGTCCGTCCATATCGACGTCGTCTCCGACGTGGTCTGCCCGTGGTGCTATATCGGCAAGCGCCGGCTCGAAGGCGCGCTGGCGCTCAGCCCCGACGTCACTGTCGACATCAACTGGCGGCCCTATTTCCTCAATCCCTGGATTCCGCGCGAAGGCATCGACCGGCAGACTTATCTGGAAACCAAATTCGGCTCCGTCGAGCGCTATGCCGCGATCGCCGAGCGCGTCGGCGCCGCCGCCGCCATGGAAGGCCTCGTCTACGCGCCCGACAAGATGAGCCGGCAACCCAACACGCTCGATTGCCACCGTCTCATTCTTTGGTCGCGCAGCGCCACCGATCCCGCGCGCATGAAGCAGCGCCTGATGGAGCTCTACTTCGCCGAAGGCGCCGACTTGAGCGATCCAAAGGTTTTGATTCAGGCCGCCGTCGATTGCGGCATGGAGGGCGATCTGGTGCGCCGCCTGCTCGCCAGCGACGCCGACGTCGACCGCATCGAAGGCGAAGCCAACAGCGCCAAGGAAGCCGGCATCGACGGCGTGCCCTGCTTCATCTTCGGCGGCAGCGTCATCGTCACCGGCGCGCAGTCGCCGGAATATCTCGCCAACGCCATTGCCCGCGTGTCCGGGCGCCATACGCGGATGCGGGCGTAAAAAGCCCGCGGTATTTTTCGGCGCGCTGCGCGCCCCTTCCTGCTCGTCGTCTATTGGTGTATCTTTCGGTTTCGCAACCGGACGAAGCGCTGGGGGCGAGACTACTAAAACCGCCATCAAGTCAATTTCCGACTGCTCTTTGGCGACATCAAAGGGAGAGAAATCATGACCATGAGAAGTTCGCTTCTTTTTGCGGCAATCATCGCATCGAGCGCACTCGTGAGCGTCAGCGCTTGGGCGCAGGATGCGGCCAAATGCACAACAGCCAAGGAGTGCACCGGTCCGTTGCCCATGATTTGCATGGTATGCCGCCACGGCCACGAAGAGTGTGCGCATTGGGCCTGCGTGAAGCACAGCTGCAAGGTTGAGATTTGCGGTCTCCACGGGTCCTACAAACCGTAGCCAAACAGGGCCGGCGTAGCGTTTAGCCGTTGCGACCCGCTGCGCTGCGACCGCACATTCACTGATAGCGTCACCACCGGGCTTGACCCGGTGGTTCATGCCGACATGCGGCGATCGAAGCGATCCGGTCGGCATGGCGCGCCGCTCAGCCATGGACGAAATTCGACGGCGGAAAGCGGCGCAAGCTCCTTTCCGTGCTCGTCTGCGGCCGCAGGCGACGCGGGCCGCCGTTGATGACCGCGACGTGGGTTGCCTCCTGCTCGGCCCGCGTCAGCAGCGGCCAGTGACGCCCAAGACACGCGCCTGGGCCGGCCTCGCCGATGCAGCAATGATGCCGCCGGCAATAGCCGCGCTGGCAGCTGCGCCACGGTTGCGTCACCTGACAGAACAGCCCGCGGATCGCCGCAAAGGCCGCTTTGCGTTGCGCGCTTTCCTGTTCCGGCGTCAGTCGTTGCGGGGTGTGGGGACGATCATTCGATTTTTTGCGGCGCCGAGTTGGCATTGTTGTTTCCTTCTCTTTCTGTTCGCGCGACGATCGTGCACTCCCTCTCCCCGGAGGGGAGAGGTGAAATAGAGACTTATTCTCGCGACGCATCCGCGTCCGAGTTTTGCGCAAGCCAGTCCCACGTGTTCGCCTCCAAAAAAATAAGGGGAGGCAGAGCGCCGAAAGGCGCAAATCTTGGGCCGCATCGTCGGGTGCGGCGCGCGCTGAGCGCAGCGCGCTCGCCTTTCGGCGCTCCACCGCGGCGCTTGCTCCGGCCATGTACCGAAGCTCGATCCAGGCCGCGCTTCACGCGATGCAGCGCGCAGGCGTTACCTGCGCCTTGGCATCGCGCTTAAGCGAAGCACCTCGCGCGCCGGTCGTAATGCCGGCGGGGTCGATGCCCGGACCGCCCGAGAGCGGAAGTGACGAGCCGCCGCCCGCAGGAACCGCACCCGCCCCGTCAGTCGGCGTCACCGGTTGACGTCCCCTTACGTTGGGCGGGATTCCGCAAGGCGGATGAACCTAAGGTGCAACCAATTAAATGCCCGAACGAAGTCCATTATCGTATAATCACACTTACGTGCATGTAAAAATCACGCCGCCTTGGCGCCCTTCTCCGCGATCCCAACCAGCGTTCGCAAAATCCCAGTCGCGCCTTTGAGCCGCTCCGGCGCCGTATCCCACTCATCGAAGAACACCACCTTCATATCCGGCCGCACCCGCGCGCCTTCGGGGTGTTTGCCAATATAGGCGATCAGCCCCTCGGGATTTGTGAAAATATTCTCCCGGAACGCTAGCACCGCCCCCTTCGGCCCCACCTCGATACGCTCGACGTTGGCTCGCCGGCACAGCGATTTGATGGCGACGACTTGCAACAGATACTCGACCTCCTGCGGCAGCGGGCCGAAGCGGTCGACGAGCTCGGCGGCGAAGGATTCGATGTCGCGTTCGTCCTCGATTTCGGCGAGGCGGCGGTAGAGCGCGAGGCGGACCGGCAGGTCGGCGACGTAGTCTTCGGGGATCAGCACCGCCGTGCCGATGGTGATTTGCGGCGACCATTTTTCCGCAATCGGGCCGCTGAGCCCGGCTTTGAGGCTCATCACCGCTTCCTCGAGCATCTCTTGATAAAGCTCGTAACCGACTTCCTTGATGTGGCCGGATTGTTCCTCGCCCAACAGATTGCCGGCGCCGCGGATGTCGAGATCGTGGGAGGCGAGCTGGAAGCCGGCGCCGAGCGTGTCGAGCGATTGCAGCACCTTGAGGCGGCGCTCGGCCTGCGGCGTGATGCGCCGGTTCGCCGGCAAGGTCAGCAGCGCGTAAGCGCGCAGCTTTGCCCGCCCGACCCGGCCGCGTAGCTGATAGATCTGCGACAGGCCGAACATGTCGGCGCGATGCACGATGAGCGTGTTGGCGGTCGGGATGTCGAGGCCGGATTCGATGATGGTGGTCGACAGCAGCACGTCGAACTTGCCGTCGTAGAACGCGCTCATGATGTCTTCGAGCACGGTCGAGGGCATCTGGCCGTGGGCGACGGCGACGCGCACTTCCGGCACGTGCTTGTCGAGGAACGATTTCGCGTCGGCCAGATCCTCGATGCGCGGGCAGACGTAAAACGCCTGGCCGCCGCGATAGCGCTCGCGCAATAGCGCCTCGCGCACCACGATGCCGTCGAACGGCGAGACGAAGGTGCGCACCGCCAGGCGATCGATCGGCGGCGTGGCGATGATCGACATTTCGCGCACGCCTGACAGCGCCAATTGCAAGGTGCGCGGGATCGGCGTCGCGGTCAGCGTCAGCACGTGGACTTCGGCGCGCAATTGCTTGAGCTTCTCCTTGTGCGCGACGCCGAAATGCTGCTCCTCGTCGACCACGATCAGGCCCAAATCCTTGAACTTGATCGACTTGCCGAGCAGCGCGTGGGTACCGATGACGATGTCGATGCCGCCTTCGGCGAGGCCCTTTTTCACGTGGGCGAGTTCCTTGGCCGAGACGAGGCGCGAGGCCTGTGCGATGTGGACCGGATAGTCGCGCAGGCGTTCCTTGAAAGTTTTGGTGTGCTGGCGCGCGAGCAGGGTCGTCGGCACCACGACGGCGACCTGCTTGCCGTTCATGGCGGCGATGAAGGCGGCGCGCAACGCCACTTCGGTCTTGCCAAAGCCGACGTCGCCGCAGATCAGCCGGTCCATCGGCCGGCCGGAGCAAAGATCTTTGACGACCGCGGCGATGGCTGCGAGCTGATCGTCGGTCTCCTCGTAGGGAAAGCCGGCGCAGAACTCGTCGTATAAGCCGGCGCCGACGGCAAGCTGCGGCGCATCGCGCAATTGCCGCTCGGCCGCGATCTTGATCAATTCGCCGGCGATCTCGCGGATGCGGTTCTTCATCCGCGATTTGCGCGCCTGCCAGGCGCCGCTGCCGAGCCGGTCGAGCTCGACGTTTTGGCCTTCGGAGCCGTAGCGCGACAACAGCTCGATATTCTCGACCGGCAGGAACAGCTTGTCGCCGCCGGCGTAGTGAATTTCCAGACAGTCGTGCGGCGCGCCGGCAGCCTCGATGGCGCGCAGCCCATGGAAGCGGCCGATGCCGTGGTCGACGTGAACGACCAGGTCGCCGGCCGCCAGACTCGTCACCTCGGCGATGAAATTTTCCGCGCGCTTTGTTTGCCGGCGGGCGCGAACGAGCCGCTCGCCCAAAATATCCTGCTCGCTGATCAGTGCGACATCGGCGGTCTCGAAACCGGATTCGATGCCGAGCACGGCAAGCGCCACCTGGTGGCGCGGCAGCGCCAGCGCCTGCTGCCACGACGCGACGGGGGTGAGATTGACCAAGCCGTGCTCGGCCAGGACGTGCGCCATGCGCTCGCGCGAGCCGTCGCTCCACAGCGCGATCAGCGCGCGCTTGCCGGCGGCCTGCAGCCCGTGCACGTGTTTGGTCACCGCCTCGAACACGTTCTTGTTGGGCTCGCTGCGCTCGGCGGAGAAATTGTGGCCGGCGCGGGCGGCGATCTCGATCGTGTCGGCGGTGTCGGGCGCCGAGAACTGCGTCAGCTTCGCCAGCGCGGCGGTCTCCAGGCGCTCGCGCCATTCGGCTTCGGCGAGATAGAGCCGATCCGGCGGCAGCGGCTTGTACGGCGCCCCTGCTCCGGTTTGATCGAGCGCGTCTTTGCGCGCCTGATAGTAGTCGGCGATTTGGGCGAGGCGCTCGTGGGCGGCTTCCTCGGCCAGCGGCTCGATGGCGATGGGCGATGCGCCGAGATAATCGAACAGCGTTTCCAGCCGCTGGTGGAACAGCGGCAGCCAATGTTCCATGCCGGCGTAGCGGCGGCCTTCGCTGACCGCTTCGTAGAGCACGTCGTCGGGGGCTGCTGCGCCGAACGCCGCGACGTAGCCGGTGCGGAACAGCCGGATGGTGTCCGAGGTGAGCTGGAACTCCGCCATGGGCACGAGATTGAGCGCGCGCAGGTCGGCGTTGGTGCGCTGAGTTTCCGGATCAAAACTGCGGATCGATTCCAATGTGTCGCCGAAAAAATCGAGCCGCACCGGTTCTCCCATGCCGGGCGCGAAGAGATCGATGATGCCGCCGCGCACCGCGTAGTCGCCGGGCTCGCGCACCGTCGAGGCGCGGTTGAAGCCGTTCAATTCGAGCCAATGGGTGATGCCGCTCATCGGCAGCACGTTGCCCGGCGCCGCCGACAGCGATTGCTTGCCGACGATGTCGCGCGCCGGCACGCGCTGCAGGATCGCGTTCACGGTCGTCAGCAGCACCGCCGGGCGTTCGCGGCCTTTTACTGCGGCTAGGCGCGCGAGCGCGGTCATGCGCTGCGCCACGATGGCGGCATGCGGCGACACACGGTCGTAAGGCAGGCAATCCCAGGCCGGGAATTCCAAAATTTCGATGTCGGGGGCGAAGAAGCCGAGCGCGCGCGACAGCATCGCCAGGCGCGGGCCGTCGCGGCAGATCACCGCCGTGCTGATCGCCGGCGGCGAGGCGCCTGCCGCAATGGCGCGGGCCAGGTCGGCGATGACCAGGCCCTCGGCGCCGTCGGCAATGCCGGCGAGCGTCAACGGCCGGCCGGGTTTTAGCCGTGCCGCCGGCGACTGGGCCGAAATTTTTGCTGGCGCCGTCACCGCTCCTCCTTGGCGCGCGCATGAAAATCCTTGAGCTGGCGCAGCACGGCGGTGTCGTAGTTCGCCGGAATGCCGGCTTCGCCGCTGACCCAGGCATAAAGGTCGGAATTCGGCACTTCGATCAGCCGCTCGAAATCGTCCAGCGAGGGCTCGTCCAGTTTTTCGATATGGGCATCGGCGAAGCGGCCGACGATCAGATCGGTCTCGCGCACGCCACGGCGCCAAGCGCGGAACAAAAGCTTCTTGCGCCGCTCATCCAGGCCCTCGCTCGATCGTTCCGTCATGATGCCTCCAAACGCCGAAAGCCCGGACGCGGCCGGGCGAGGGGTATATAGAGAACGGCTACTGGATTGTCATGGCCCGCGCAGGCGTCATGGCCCGCGAAGGCGGGCCACCCAGTAATCGGGGCGCAGAGTTTTGGTCCGCAGCGATAGCGATTACTGGGTCATCCGCCTTCGCGGATGATGACGGTGTAGAATACGCTCGATGCGGCCTCCGATCCTCAATCCGCTTTTCGCAGCCCTCTCCACCCTGCCCGGCATCGGGCCCAAGCTGGAGAAATTTTTCGCGCGGCTTCTGGGGCGCGAGGGCGAGCCGCCACGGGTCATCGACCTCCTCTTCCACCTGCCGACCGGCTTCGTCGACCGGCGCAACCAGCCGAAGCTGAGCGAGGTGCGGCCCGATACCATCGTCACTGTCGCCGTCACCGTCGAGCGCCACCGGCCACCGCCGCCGCACCGGCCGCGGGCGCCCTACAACATCGATACCTTCGACGACACCAACACGCTGACCATCACCTATTTCAACGCGCGCAAGGATTATCTGGAAAAGCTCTTGCCCAAGGGCGAGCTGCGCTACGTGTCGGGCACCGCGACGCTCTACGACGGGCACCTGCAAATGCTGCATCCCGACCGTGTCGTCGATGCCGAAGGGTTTGCCCGGCTGCCGCTGATCGACCCGGTCTATCCGTTGACCGAAGGGCTGCACCCGAACCAGGTGCGCAAGGCGGTCGATGCTGCGCTCGAACGCATCCCGAAACTGCCGGAGTGGCAGGACGCGGCATGGCTCGCGCGCAACCGCTATCCGGATTTCGCCGGCGCGCTGCGCGCAATCCATCGCCCCGAGGAACCGGAGGCGCTCGATCCGGCAAGCGCGGCATGGTCGCGGCTGGCTTACGACGAACTGCTCGCCGGCCAGCTCGCGCTCGCATTGTTACGCGCGCATATGCGGCAGCGTCCCGGACACGGCAGCGCGGCCGAGGGCCTGCTGCGCCAACGCGTCATTGCCGCGCTGCCCTACTCTTTGACGCCGTCGCAGCAGCGCGCGGTCGGCGATATCGTCGCCGATCTGGCGCAGCCACACCGCATGCTGCGGCTGTTGCACGGCGACGTCGGCTCGGGAAAAACCGTGGTCGCGTTGTTGGCGGCTGCCACCGTAATCGAGGCCGGCCGTCAGGCGGCGCTGATGGCGCCGACGGAAATTCTGGCGCGCCAGCATTTTGCCACCATCGCGCCGTTGGCCGCCAAAGCCGGCATCCGCGTCGCCATCCTCACCGGCCGCGAGCGCGGGCGCGACCGCCCCGAAATAATTTCGGCGCTCGCCGCGGGCGACATCGACCTGATCGTCGGCACCCACGCGTTGTTCCAAGAGGACGTGGCCTTTGCCGACCTCGCTTTGGCCATCGTCGACGAGCAGCACCGCTTCGGCGTCCATCAGCGGCTCGCGCTGACGCGCAAGGGCGAAGCGGTCGATCTGCTCGTGCTCACGGCAACGCCGATCCCGCGCACATTGGTGCTGACCTATTTCGGCGACATGGATGTCTCCGAATTGCGCGAAAAGCCCGCCGGCCGGCAGAAGATCGACACCCGCGCCATACCGCTGTCGCGGCTTGTCGAAGTCGAGGATGCGGTCGCCCGCGCGCTCGACGAAGGCCGCCGCGTCTATTGGGTATGCCCGTTGGTCGAGGAATCCGAATCCATCGATCTCGCCGCCGCCGAGGAGCGCTATGCGGCGCTGAAGAAACGCTTCGGCGCCGCGGTCGATCTGGTCCATGGCCGCATGCGCGGCGCCGACAAGGATCGCGCCATGGAGCGTTTCGCCGCGGGCGAGACGCGGCTCCTGGTGGCGACCACGGTGATCGAGGTCGGCGTCGACGTGCCCGAAGCAAGCGTCATGGTGATCGAGCACGCCGAGCGTTTCGGGCTGGCACAGTTGCATCAATTGCGCGGCCGCATCGGCCGCGGCGCCGAACGCTCGACCTGTCTGTTGCTCTACAAGGCGCCGCTCGGGCCGACGGCGAAGGCGCGCCTTGCGATTCTGCGCGAAACCGACGACGGCTTCCGCATCGCCGAGGAGGATCTAAAGCTGCGCGGCGAAGGCGACGTGCTCGGCACCCGGCAAAGCGGCATGCCCGGCTTCCACATCGCCCGCATCGAGTTTCACGGCAAGCTTCTGCCGGCGGCGCGCGACGACGCCGCGCTGATGCTGTCGCGCGATCCGCAGCTCAAATCGCCGCGCGGCGAGGCGCTGCGGGTGCTGCTCTATCTGTTCACGCGCGACGAGGCGATCCGGCTGCTGGAAGCCGGATGAACTATGATCGCGGCGCACCGAACCGGTTCGGTCCATCGGTGCCCCTGAAGCAGAACCAGACGATCAGCAGAATTGCGCCGATGCCGGTAAGCCCCAGCAAGAGCCACCACGCCGTGCGGTCGGTATCGTGCAGACGCCGTGCGGCGACGGCAAGACTCGGCAGGAATGTGACAAGATCGAAAATTGCGGTGATCGGCGACGCGGTGCCCGGATTATAGCCAAGGGCTGCGGCATCAATGATCATGGCGACGATGGCGCCGATGACCGTGAACAACACCCAGAACCAGTATTCCGACCGCACCGCCCGGCCGGAAAACGTGACGTAGTTGGAAAAACCGGATCTGATCGCTTGACCGAAATTCATGACAGCCCCCAGAGCGTTCTTTTGCCCAAGGACGATAGCAGACCGCGCGGAAGATCGCGCCGGCTTATTTGGCCGCCGTGGGCTCTGGGGTTCGCGCCACCTGAGCGGCGCGCGCGGTTTGCGCGAGCGTGGCGAGACGCTTCTGCGCGTCATCGCCGCCGGGCTGGATGATGCCCGCCGACATCAGAAGCTGCATCGCCGCCTCGACCGTGATGTCGAGATCGATTACGTCGCGCCGCGGCACATAGAAGAAGAACCCGGTGGTCGGGTTCGGCGTGCACGGCATGAAGGCGGAGACGTGCTCGGTCGCCGGCAGCCGCTCGGAGATTTCCGCGCTCGGCGATTGGGTGAGGAAAACCAGCGACCACATGCCAGGCGACGGAAATTCGACCAGGCCGACGCGGCGGAAGCTCGATCCCGAACTTGAGAACAGCGTCTGAAAAATCTGCTTGGCGGTGCGGTAGATCGGCCGCACGATCGGCATGCGGCTCAACAGACTTTCGCCGAGGTCGACGAGCTTGCGGCCGACCAGGTTGGCGGTGAGGAAGCCGAGCAGCGTCAGCGCCACAAAGGCGATGATCAGGCCGAGCCCCGGAATGTTGACCGGCAGATAGGTTTCCGGCCGGTACGTCACCGGAATGAACGGCCGCACCAGGTTGTCGACCCAGGTGACGAACCACCAGATCAGCCACAAGGTGACGGCCACCGGCCCGGCAACGATCAGCCCGGTCAGAAAATAATTGCGGATGCGGCTCACCGCGCTGGGCGCAGGTTTCGCCGCGGTTGCGGGCAAGCCTTGTTCGTTGTTGGTCATTCGGTCGCGCGTGTCTGCGTTGATCCTGAAAGCATATATGAGCTTCGGCCGCTTGGCACAGCGCCGTGGCGCGGCTCTATTCCACTGTCACCGACTTGGCAAGGTTGCGCGGCTGATCGACGTCGGTGCCCATGATGACGGCGGTGTGATAGGCGATGAGCTGCACCGGCACGGCATAAACCAGCGGCGTCACGGTGGCCGGCATGGTCGGCAAGGTGAGCGTCACCCACGGTTTCGAGTTGGCGGCTCGCGCGCCTTGCGCGTCGGTCAAAAGGATCAGCCGGCCGCCGCGCGCGGCGACCTCTTCCATGTTCGAGACGGTCTTTTCGAAAATCTGGTCGTAGGGCGCGATCACGATCACCGGCATGGTCTCGTCGATCAGCGCGATCGGGCCGTGCTTGAGCTCGCCCGCGGCATAGCCTTCGGCGTGGATGTAGGAGATTTCCTTCAGTTTCAGCGCGCCTTCGAGCGCGATCGGGAAGCTGGTGCCGCGGCCGAGATAGAGCACATCGCGGCATTTGGCGAGATCGCGGGCGAGCTCCATGATTTGGGGCTCGAGCGCCAGCGCTTCGGCCATATGCCGCGGTACTTCGATCAGCGCATGGACGAGCTTCTTCTCGTCGCTCTCCGCGAGCACGCCGCGGGCGCGGCCAGCCGCAATGGCCAATATCGCCAGCGCCGCCAACTGGCAGGTGAAGGCCTTGGTCGAAGCGACGCCGATTTCCGGTCCGGCCAAGGTCGGCATCACCACGTCGCTGTCGCGGGCGATGGTCGAGGTCGGCACGTTGACGATGGAAAGAACGTGCTGCTGGCGCTCGCGCGCATAACGGAGCGAAGCCAGCGTGTCGGCGGTTTCGCCCGATTGCGACACGAAGATCGCCAGGCCCCCCGGCCCGAGCGGCGCCGAGCGATAGCGATATTCGGAAGCGATATCGACTTCGACCGGCAGATGGGCAAAACGCTCGAACCAGTATTTGGCGACCATGCCGGCGTAATAGGCGGTGCCGCAGGCGGCGATCGAGAGGCGGCTCAATTTCGCAAAATCGAACGGTAGCGGCATCGGCAGCGCCACGCGCTCGGCCGCCATGTCGATGTAGTTGGCCAGCGTATGGCCGACCACTTCGGGCTGTTCGAAAATTTCCTTGGCCATGAAATGGCGATGATTGCCCTTGTCGATGTGCATCACGGAAGCTTGCGATTTCAGCATCGCGCGCTGCACGACCGCGCCCTGGGCGTCGTGGATCTCGGCCTTGTCGCGGGTGACGATCACCCAGTCGCCGTCTTCGAGATAGCTCACCGTGTCGGTGAACGGCGCCAGTGCAATGGCATCCGAGCCGACGAACATCGCGCCTTCGCCGTAGCCGATGGCGAGCGGCGAGCCTTTGCGCGCACCGATCAGAAGATTGTCTTCGCCGGCGAACAGGAACGCCAGCGCAAAGGCGCCGCGCAGCCGCGGCAGCGCCGCTTTGACCGCCTCGACCGGCGACGCGCCGCGCTCCATCTCCTGGCTGACCAGGTGCGCCACCACTTCGGTGTCGGTCTCGGTGACGAATTTGGCGCCCTTGGCTTGCAGCTCGCGGCGCAGCTCGACGAAATTCTCGATGATGCCGTTGTGCACGACGGCGAGACGCTCGGTGGCGTGCGGATGGGCGTTGTTCTCGGTCGGACGGCCGTGGGTTGCCCAGCGGGTATGGCCGATGCCGATGGTTCCCGACAGCGGCTCGAGCGCGAGCCGCGCTTCCAGGTTCTTGAGCTTGCCTTGGGCACGCCGCCGCGTCAGCACGCCGTGCTCCAGCGTGGCGACGCCCGCCGAATCATAGCCGCGGTATTCGAGGCGCTTGAGCGCATCGATTAATTGCGGCGCAGCAGGCTCGTGCCCGACGATTCCGATAATGCCGCACATGCCGGTAGAACTGTCCCCTTGCGCGTTAACCGTTAAAGCGCAGCCATTTTACCGATGAAAATCAAATAACGTGTCGCTTCATGACAGATTTCTTCGCCGCAAGCTTAATTAATCCGTGTCGTTCCAACGGCAAGGAGGAGCGTTCAATCGGCCGAATGGGCCTTCTTTTTGCTCAAGGATTTGAGCGCGCGCAAGCGCGCGGCCCAGCCTTCCTTAACCACTTGCCGGCCGCGGCCGACCGCCAGCGCCTCGGCCGGCACATTCTTGGTGATCACCGAGCCCGAGCCGACATAGGCGCCTTCGCCGATCTTGACCGGCGCCACCAGCGCCGAGTTCGAGCCGATGAACGCGTTGCCGCCGATCTCGGTGCGGTGCTTGGCGCGCCCGTCGTAATTGCAGGTGATGGTGCCGGCGCCGATATTGGCATTGGCGCCGACAAACGCGTCGCCGATATAACTCAAATGATTGGCCTTGGCGCCGGCCTCCAGCACCGCCTCCTTGACCTCGACGAAATTGCCGATGCGCGAGCCGTCGCCGAGTTTCGTTCCCGGCCGCAACCGGGCAAACGGCCCGACCGAAACGCCCTTGCCGACATGGGCGCCGGCGAGATGCGAGAACGAATGGATGACGGCGCCGTCGCCGATTTTCACTTTCGCGCCGAACACTACATAGGGCTCGACCACGACGTCTTTACCGAATTTGGTGTCGGCGCAGAGGAACACCGTTTCCGGCGCGATCAGCGTCACGCCGGCGTCGAGCGCAGCCTTGCGCAGGCGCTGCTGCACGATCGCTTCGGCCTCGGCGAGTTGGGCCTTGGTGTTGATGCCGCGCACGTTGTCCTCCTCGGCTTCGACCGCGACCGTGCGCAGCTTCATGCCGCGTGCGATCTCGACCGCATCGGTGAGATAAAATTCGTGTTTGCGATTGTCGTCGCCGATCCGTTTCAGGATGGCGAGCGCGCTTTTGCCGGCGAGCGCCATGATGCCGCCGTTGCACAGACCGATTTTGCGTTCGCGTGGGCTGGCATCGGCCTCCTCGCGAATGGCAATGAGCTCGTCGCCCGACGTGATCAGCCGGCCGTAGCCGGTCGGATCGGCCGGGCGAAACGCCAGCACCGCAACGGCTGCGCCCTTGGCGAGCGGCGCGCGTAATCGCTCAAGAGTCTCCGGCTGGATCAACGGCGTGTCGCCGTAAACGACCAGAATATCGTCGGGTTTTTTGTCGATCGCGGCTTTCGCCGCCAGTACCGCGTGTGCCGTGCCGCGCCGTTCGCGCTGCACGAAAGTCGCGGCGCCGGGCAGCACGCGCTTTGCTGCCGCGGCGACCTCGTCCTGTCCGGGACCGACGACGACCGCCGTTGCCGTGGTGCCCGCCGCGCCGACCGCGGTCAGCACATGCGCCAGCATCGATTGCCCGGCCACATGGTGCAAAACCTTCGGCCGCGCCGAACGCATGCGCGTGCCCTCGCCGGCGGCGAGCACGATCGCAAGGCAGGTCCGAGCCTTCATCGCTTCCTCCGCGGCGCTGTCTTATCCGACCCGCCACCCAATCGAAAGCCGCGCGTGCAATTGCCGGCTGACGCCGCCGGAACGCGGTGCGACCGATAACCGATGGTCAGAATCTGCTAGATTTTTAGCACTGATTCGCCTCACGGCACTGCGGAGCGGCGGGAATGGCAGACGAAGTGCGGCTGGCGAAGGCGGACCTCAAGCGGCCGGCGGCTGCGGTTCCCGTCACCATGCGCGGCCTGTGGCGGCTTGTGGTCTGGGGCTCGACCGCCGCTGCTGTCCTATTGATCGCCGTGCTGTCGAGCCGCGGCGTCGTCGGTTCGCAGCGCGCGGCCGTTGCCGCGTCGACGCTGGGCGGCGCCGTCGCCGTCGTGCAACCCGTGCAAACGCCGCCGCCGGCAGTTGCGCGCGCATTCGATGCCCAGGCCGCCGAGACGAAAAAGCTCGCGGAGGCGGTGCGCGACCTCACCGCCGACAATGACGAGCTGAAATCGCGGCTCGCCGTGGTCGAGCACAGCGTCAACGATGTCACCGGCTCGATCGCGCGCCAGGCCAAAGCAACAGCCGCGCCGCCGCCGTGGCCAGAAAACGGACCGCCAGTGCCGGCGACGCCTGCGGCGATCGCCGCGGTCATCGCACCGGCTTTGCCGCTGCCGATGGAATACGGCGTCGACATCGGATCCGCGGTCTCGATCCAGGCGTTGCGCGCGCGCTGGGCCGGTATCCGCTCCGCGCACCCGCAATTGTTCGATGGCCTGGCGCCGACGATTTCGCTCAGCGAAATGCCGCCGTCCAATCGCCCCGAATTGCGGCTAGTGGTCGGACCGCTGGTCAGCGCGGACGCTGCGGCAAGACTTTGCACGACGCTCGAGCGCTACCGGCTGACCTGCCAGCCGACGATTTTTGCCGGCCGGCATTTGACACTGGATTGAACGCGTCGCTGTTTTTTAGCCTAATAGCAGACGTAGACCCACTGACCCAGGTACGGGTCCCATTGCAAGCAGGTTCCGGTGCAGCCGGCGCAACCCAAGCAAGCGCCTCCTAAAAATACTCCAGCGCAAGCGCAGCCTCCCCTGCAGGCGCAGCGGCCACCAACGGCACAGCGACCGACAGCGCAACGGCCACCAGCGGGAGCGGCGCAACCGACGCCGACACCGGCACGAGCGCAGCCGACGCCGACAGCGGCGTGGGCGCATCCGCCGCCGACAGCGGCGTGGGCGCATCCGCCGCCTCCGCCGCCATGACCGCACCCGCCACAGCCGCAGCCGCCGCCGCGGGCAACTCTTATGCCTTGGCTCAGCGGGGGATTTTCCCTATCGAAGACTTGAAAGGTCGCCAGACTGACGTCAGAGATTTCCTCCTCGGCCAGAATAAATCGCCGTGCGTTGTCCTGCGACGGTACATTCGTTGCGGGTGCGGTTGCCGATGCGGCGCCAGTCATCGCCAGAGAAACCCCAGCTGCGCCCAATGCCAAGGCTGCCTTGCCGCGCTTCCGTTTGGAACTTCGCCTCGCCTGCGTCATGGTAAACCCTCCGCGTCAGCGTTTCGACCAAGGGACCCGCATCAACTTTAGCCCCCTGCGCCATGAACCGGCAAGATGTCGCTTTGGTTCCGCTTGGCCAAATGAACGAAGAAGGTGGGCGGTTTTGGCTTTCGGTCGTAGCGCAGGACTGAAGGCGTCGCCGATTTGGTGGCCCGGTCGCGAAGGGACAGGGACGCGGACACGGGTCGCGCCCCCGTAGGCCAGCTAGCAAACGTCAAAGCCTGTGCCGCGCCCGTGACAGCTATCACTGACTCGGGGTCTGCTGCGTCCGCTCCGCGGCGTCCGCAACGATTTTATAGGCGGCCGCAAGCTCCGGATCGTTCTTCGCCACGTCCGGCGCGACGCTCGAAATGATTTTCATCATCTTCGCTTGCTCGTCCGGCGGCAGCTTGATCAGCTCACCGCCCGCCGCGGAATAGCTCGCCTCACTGTCCTTGACCGATTGCGCAGCGAACGTGTTGATAGCGAGCGACTGCGCCTTGGCGTCTTTTTCGATGATCTGTTGCAAGTCCTTCGGTAAGGAGTCGAACCAGCTCTTGTTGACCTCAGCGATGATGAAGATCGCCGGCTGACCCGTCTCCGTGACGTATTTCGCTGCGTCGGCCATATGGAAATTAGCGATCGGCCCGATTCCAGTGTCGGCGCCGTCGATGGCGCCCTGCTGAATGGCAGGCATGACATCGCCGAGAGACATTGCAACGGGCGTGACGCCGAGCCGCTCGAATGCCGCGCTTTGAAATTGCGAGGCGAAAATTCTGATCTTCTTCCCCTCGAAGTCGGCGAGATGACGTAGAGGCATCCTTGAAACGATTGCGGACTGCTCAGCCATGAACAACCCAACGCCATGCAGCCCCTTGTTGGCGCCGAACCCGAGCATCAGCTTGAGCACCGCGGGATCGGCCGCCACCCGCTGGCCGTGCACCTGTGAATTTACCAATCCGGGCGCCGCCATGACCTGAAAGCGTTGGTCGAGGCCTACCATGAATTCGGGCGGAACGACCTCCATCTGGATCGAGCCAAATTGCGTACCTTCGATCTGACGTGGGATCGAGCCGAGTTGGCTCGCCGGATAAACGTGGACCTTGATGCGGCCGCCGGAATCCTTTTCCACCGCCGCCCCAAAACGGTCCGCCCACGTGTCCGGAATATCGTGGATCGTTGGGGTCGAGATTTTCATCTCATAGGTTTTATCTTGGGATTTATCTTGCGCCCGCGCCGGACCGAGTTGCAGCGCCAACGCCATGGAAAGCGTGCCGGCGGCAACCATCGCCGGCGCGCGAATTACAGCCTTCGTGAGACGCATAGCCTTCGTGAGACACATATTGTCCTCCCTGGTCAGGTGCCGCCGGATGCCGGCGAATTTTTTTATTTTTTGAACGTCCGCGCCCGATGCTTGGTCGGGTTGCTCTGCGAAAGTCCATCACACAGTTTAATTGATCGGCGGTCGCGCTACCGACACGACTTGGTGAGTGCGTTCTTTTGACGCGATCCATGCGGCCGGTTGGGTACTTCAGACACTCCAAGGCTCAGGTGTCGGTGAAGGCCAACAACAGGGATAATTCTCGGTGCCGTCAAAGATCTTATGCCCTGGACATCCGGCGGCACCTGGAATTTACGTAGACCAGTCGATAAGGACCGCGACAGCCGCGATGAGGACTGCGATTGCGGTAGCGGTGAACGCGAACCATGGTTTCGACCGGCAGATGGCAAAGCCGGTGAGCGCAATGATGAGCAAGGCCGCCGCAATCAACTCGGCAATGAGGGCAAGTCCTTTCGGCGTGATCATTTGGGTTTCGGGTTCCAGCATCGCAATTCATATTGCGCGCGCCCAACGTGCCGATTGCGAACATAGTCGCGTCAGATTACGCAGCCCTGTCGGACAGGTTAAATGCACGTAAGATTCGGCACAACTTCCAGGGCGACACATCAAGCAGTTGGATGGAAGTGCAGCGGATCGCTGAAGCCCTGATCCGCCCGACTTTCCTGCAGTGCAGAATGTCGTTCCTGCCCATAGCGGACATTCGCGGCGATGCAATGACTTGTCAGTTTTCGGAGCAAAGCGGACTCGCGTAAGCCATCCGCCCGGAATCCCCGTTTTTGGGTCCACGCGGTCTTTCGCAGCTTCACCTTGCGCCGACGCGGCGGCAAAACTTTGCACGACGCTCGAGCGTTTCCGGCTGACCTGTCAGCCGACGATTTTTGCCGGCCGGCACTTGGCGCTGGATTGAAGCGGCACTGATTTAGCGGCCGAGGCAGTGGGGCCTCCAATCAGATGCCCATGTTCCGATATTGCTGCCACTTTCAGGGCACGGCGGACATGGCCGGACCCGCTGCTCGCACACCCAAGTCGCGAATGACCCTGAGCGTCACTTCGTCACCGTCAATTGATGCATTGCGAAAGATTCATTCGATCATCCCGTCGGCATGCCATCGGTCGCTTGCTCTTTGCTCATCAAAAGGCTCATCTGACGATTATACGCGGCCGAAATCCGTCAGAATTCAAGCCTGGCGAAGCGGTAGCTTCCAACCCCGAGGAAGGTGATCGCGATCGCAGAGAGTACGGTGACGTCGGTGGCTATACCGAAGTACGAGGTATGGATGAGGAGCGTGCGCACGCCGTCGACCCCATAGGAGAGCGGGTCGATTGAGGCGAGCGCCCGCAGAAGCGGCGGAATATTCGTCAGCGGGTATAGCGCGCCGGACAGAAAGAACATCGGCATCACCAGAAAGTTCATTACCAGCTGGAAGCCCTGCATGTCGGTGACAAACGAGGCCACGGTGATGCCGAGCGCCGAAAACATCGACGCAGCCAGGAACATGACGAGGACTGCCGGAATGACGAGAGCCCAGCTGTGCGGTTCAAAGCCGAAAAGCAGTGTCAGCGCGAAGACGATGCAGCCTTGCGCGGTGGCGACACTTGCACCCCCGAAGGTGCGACCAAGCATGATGGCGACGCGCGAAACCGGCGCGACCAGCGTTTCCTTCAAAAAGCCGAACTGACTGTCCCAGATGATCTGCATGCCATTGAAGATTGACGTGAAAATGATCGCCATGCAGATGACGCCGGGAACCAGGAATTGCAGGTAGCTACCCTTCCCGGCGCCCTGGGAGACGTTGCCGAGCCCGTAGCCAAGTGCGAGCAGAAAAAGGATCGGTTGGCCGAGCGCCCCCACGATGCGCGAGCGGGAGCGGAGGAATTTCTTCAGTTCCCGAAGCCACATGATGTAGATGGTTCGCAGCATGAGCCGTCATCCTCCACGCGCGCGGCGCATCCTGCGCAGGTGTTCAAGTCCCGAAGCGCTCTCCTGCCGAATATCGCGTCCAGTCAATTCGAGAGATGCGTCTTCGAGCGATTCTTTGCCTGTATGCCGCTTCAACTCTTCTCCGGTGCCGGAGGCGACGATGCAGCCGTGGTCGATGATGGCGATCGTGTCCGCATTTCGGTCAGCCTCGTCCATGTAATGGGTGGTGAAGAAAACCGTGATCCCGTCGCTTTCATTCAGCCGCCCAAGATATTCCCACATGTGATTGCGGGTTTGCGGATCGAGGCCGAGCGTCGGTTCGTCAAGAAAAATGATTTTCGGATGGTGCAGAAGCCCGCGCGCGATTTCGAGGCGCCGCTTCATGCCGCCGGAAAACTCTCTCACATAGCTCCGGCGGCGATCGTCCAGGTCGACGAATTTGAGCAATTCGTCGATACGCGCCAGCCGCGTCTTGCGGGTGACGCCGTAAAGCGCGCCGTGCAGTTCCATGTTCTCCCACGCGGCAAGATCGTCGTCGAGAGAAGGGTCCTGAAAGACGATGCCGAACGAGCGTCGGACCGCATCCGGGTGTGTTATGGGGTCGTTGCCGTCGATCAGAATCCTCCCGGACGTGGGTCGCAGCAATGTCGTCAACATCTTGATCGTCGTCGACTTGCCAGCGCCGTTGGGACCGAGGAAGCCGAACGTCGTCCCCTGCTCGACCGACAGCGAAATTCCTTTCACCGCTTCCAAACGGCCGAAGGTTTTTTTCAAGTCCTTGACTTCGATGATGTTGGTCATGGCGAGGAGAGCCGTAGCCCCGAACGGCGAGTGTACATGTCATGGCCGACCTCAGGTTTACGCATCACGCCGCTCCTTAGAGGGAGGCGCGCGGATCGTACGGTTTTGCTGGCGCAAACTCCCCGGCAAAAGCGCGCTCGTGCAATTCCCAAGACGATGCGCCCGCCTTGCGCGCCGCGATCATCTTCTCGGGATCAATCTGCGCCCTCGTGGAACGCTCGCCGGACTGCGACGCAGTCCTCATGTGTTCCGTCGCCGTCCATTCATTGCCGTAGTTGTTGACGTTGAGCTCGACGCTGTTCTGGTCGGGGTCGGTGTAATAAAGCCCCGTCTGCAGGCCTTCATCGACCGCCATCATCGGCATGATGCCTACGGCCTTGAGGCGAGCGTAGGTGCCCAAGAGATCGTCGAGCGTCTGGTATTCGAACGCGACGTGCTGCACCCGGACGTGGCGCGGTTTGTCGGGATCAGGCACCGCGCCCGGCGCTTCGAAGAAGACGATGCGATGATGGACCTCATCGTTGCCGACAAAGGCCATCGCCGAAAACGGCGCCCGATTCTGTGCTCCGGGCGGCATCGATGCACGATAGTTGACCGTCATGCCCAAAACCTTGCGGTACCAATCGATCATGGCGTCCAAGTTGCCGGTGGTCACGCCATAGTGTTGCAGCTTCGGATGGATGATGATTTCAGTGTTCATTTGCATTCTCCCTTTGACGTCGAATAAGTCTAACGATAAGGCACCATACAAATATGTTAGGCGACTAACTATGTCAATGATCGTTCTCACAAACGTGATCGACAAAGCAGGATGCATTGACAATCAGATAGTTAGGCGCCAAACTTATTGGCAAGGAGACAGCAATGGACAACCGGCAACCGGGCAAGCGCGGTCCGGGACCGCCGCCCGCGGTCATGGAGCAGATTCGCAAGCGTCTCTCGGCGAGAGAGGTGCAGGGGATGGAAACGCTGTTCGCGCTGCGCGCGACCGCCCAACAGGCCGACAACGCACTCAGCGAATGGATGGCGGGTACCGTGGGATCGGTGGCGCGTTACCAGATCCTGATGGCGCTGTGGGCGACCAAAGGAGATGGACTCCCGCACAAAGACATCGTCGAAGCGATGGGTGTAACCCGCGCCACCGTCTCAGGCCTCATGGCAGCCCTCGAACGGGAAGGCTTCGTGAGGTCGACCATCGACCGCGACGACCGCCGGAAACTGATTGCGCGCTTAACCCCCCGGGGCGAGGCGGTCATCAAGAAAGCATTTGAGGTCAACCTGGACCGATTTCGCACGCTGTTCGCGTCTCTGTCGTCGGCCGATCTGACCCGTTTGACGGATTTGCTGCAACGCGTCCGCGAGAGCTTTGGCGCGACGCCCCAGTGAGCGCAGTTTTTCTGCAGTGCAAAACGGTCGCTCTTGGCCGACCGCGTCATTTCGCTGCGATGCAGTGACTTGTCAGTTTTTGGAGCAAAGCGGACTGGCGTAAGTCATCCGCCCGGATTCGCCGTTTGGGTCCACGCGGTCTTTCGCAACTTCAGCTTCTGTGGTTATGGATTGCCGCAATGACGTCCGGGAATGCAATGAAACGCGCATTGTTCCTGCCGACTGCCCGCCAGACCAATTGGCTCTTGGTCGTCGGCTTTTTGTCGCTCGGCCAGGCGCTCTATCTGCGCTACATGGCGCTGGAGAACAACACCGTGGCGCTCGCCTGCCAGGCGGGCATGCGGACCTGGTTGTGCGATAGCTTCCGGCTGACGATCGTTCTGTTCAATCACAGCGTCTTCGGCTGGGTGGCGCTGGCCGCCGCGGCGCTCAATTTGTTCCGGCCCTCGATCGTGCTGGTGACGCTGGCGCTTGCCGCAACCGCCTTCGGCATCGTGCTGCACAACGCCGATCTCGCAGGCCTGGCGGCCGGCCTTCTCATTTTGAGTCTGGCGCGTCCCGCGCCCGCAGCAGAATGACGCTTAAGCCCGCAATGGCGGCGCAGAACCAGACCGCCTGCCAGTTGGCGAAGCTTTCGTTGACGGCGATGTAGCCGGCCGAGGCCATGAGCGCGGCGCCTGCGACCGTCTCGGCGACGGCGCGCGCTCCGCCCGGGCGCGGCACGGCGATCATCAGCACCAGGAACGGCACCACGGCAGCGGTCAGCGGCGCGAACGGAAAATCGCGGTAGCGCGGATCGAACACCAGCCCGAGCGCCGCCTGCAGCGCCAACAGAACGAGCACAATGAAGACACCGCCGAGCGCCCAGTGCAATCCGCCACGGCGCTCGCCGGCGCGGCCGAGAACGGCGGCGAAAGTCGGCAGCGCGCGGCCGACGGCGCAGGCGTCGGCGCATACGATGGGTGCTGCCGCGGCAAGGAGCGCAAACGTCAGCGAGCGCAGCCAGCCGCCGACGCTGTAGCTCTGGATCGGAATGGTCTCGACCGCGAGGCCGAACATCACCGCGGGCAGGAACGCGATTGCCGCGATTTTGGGCCACAAATGCGGCGTCGGATTTTTTCGCGGGCTGGCCGTCGCCGCTATGCCGAACGTCAAGGCCGCGAGCAGGATTCCGGAGAGCGCGCCGAAGAGCCAGTGCGGGTGATCGGACACCGGACCGCCGAGGGTGAATTTCGGCCCCTGGGTCGAACGGTCGAAAATGCCCCAGTACCGCCCGGTCGAGCCTTCCAGCGCGCGCTTCCAGGGTTGGTCGAACGCCTCGATGATGTTGACCCGGAAATTCTCGCGCTTGCCGAGCGTAAGAGTCTCTTCGATGGCGCGGGCTTGGTTCGACGGCGACGGCAGCGCGCCCTCGCGCATGCGGCCATGGCTCGGCCAGCCGAACTCGCCGATGACGATCTCCTTGTTGGGAATGGCCGCCACGACTTTTTTGCGGATGGCATCGACATGGGCCGCTGCGCGCGACGCCGGTAACGGAAAATCCTCCCAATAGGGCAGGATATGGATGGTGACGAAATCGACCGCGTTCTGCAGGTCGGCATAGCGCAGCCAGAACTCCCAAACGTCGGCATAAGTCACCGGCTGGGTGATCTGCGCCTTGACCTCGCGAATGATGGCGCCGAGATCGGGGGCCGACAGTTCGCCGCGCAAAAGCACTTCGTTGCCGACAATCACCGCGCGGATGACGTCGGGGTATTTTTTGGCGAGCGCCACGGTGACGGCCATCTGCGACCGGTTGCGCGCGATTTTGTTGGACAGCCACAGCCCCTGCATGACTTTGAGCCCATAGCGCTGGGCGATTTCAGGAACCTTATCGAGGCCGTTCTCGACCGAATAAGTGCGGATGCAATCGGTGTAGCGCGCGAGGAATTTGAGATCCTCGTCGATCTGCTGCGGCGGCACTTGGGTGGTTTCGATCAGCGGATCCTGGCCGTCGCGGAACGGCGCATAGGAAACGCAGTAAAGCTTCTCGCCCGCCGCGAGCGGTGACGGCGGCAACGCCACAGGCTTGCCGAGCCACCACCAGGCAATACCGATCGCCAGGGCTGTTATGGCAAAAAACGTAAGCGGCTGGCCGGCCAAGATGCGCGACATCCTAGTCGGATTAACCGCGGGAACCGGTCCTGCCAAGGTCAACCCTGCTGCGCCGCCCTACGCGCTGGACAAACGGGCGCAGTTAGGCTGTTGTCTGGGCGGCTGTGGCGCAAATCAACGCCGCAAAGGTGGCTTAAGCCCAGAGCCGGGAAACGTCCGTTTCATCAGCGCAAACAGGTTAGAGATCCCAGTCAAACTCATGTGCCATCGTGTGTTTCGCGTTGCGTTAGGTCTATGCGTTGCGATCGGGCTCGCCGCGGCCTTGGCGGCACCGCTGGCGGCCCCCGCACTGGCCCAAAACACCGACGCCAAGCCGACCGATCAGGCCCCGGCGAACGGCCAGGAGCCGGCCAAGGAGCCGCAAAAGGTCGATGAATTTGCCGAAGCCCAGAAGGCGCTGGGCGGGCCCGCGGGCAATCCCGAATGCGTCTGGCTCGGCC
>Ga0181518_10000908_pt1 | contig 31472 bp, 16 predicted proteins | sample PEATcosm2014_Bin_28_FD_119751 | JGI IMG/M metagenome (GOLD analysis project Ga0181518, IMG submission 119751) | Peatland microbial communities from MTU Mesocosm Facility, Houghton, MI, USA - PEATcosm2014_Bin01_60_metaG | ecosystem: Environmental > Terrestrial > Soil > Wetlands > Peat | place...
AAAACTGCAAGATGGCGATAATGATGAAGACCGCGGCAATCGTGGGCATGATCACGTTGCCCATCCAGTTCGCTAGATGAAGGATCCCGTTATCAAAAAACATGTTCCCGAGGTTCATTCGCACTCCTACATCATCGAAATCAGCAGTCTCCAGATGGCCGAGACCGTGAGCAGCGCCAGCGCCACCGCGACAAGTCGCATGAATGGCTTTCTGGTCGCGAAGTTCAAGATCGCCCCCACCAGCGCCAGGACGGCAGCGATCGGCATGACCGTCCCAACCAGGTGGTTCCATACGCTGTCCAGCACATCGACCGTCGCGTATTGCGTTCCCGTGTTGTAGCTCTGAAGCAGGTTGTAGGTGGTCTGGGTGCCGAGTAAGAACATGGCTGCCAGGATCGACGGCAGCGGATGTTGACCCGAGGCGGCGTCCAGAATGGCGCGCAATACGAAGAAAGCGGCCAGTGTCGGCACCAGGCGCTGCACCACGAAGTTGGTCACAAACTGCGCCACGTCGGCTTGAAAGCTTGCCAGCCATCCTGTAGCAATCCCTCCCCCGGGAAGCGGCACAGGTACTCCAAACGAGGTGAACCAACTCAATAGGGGTTGAAGCGTCAGGAACACGACTGCCCAGAACATCCACTTCGTGAACCCTCCGCCGATGGCAAACGTCATCGTTCCCTCGCGCCGCAGGCTGACACCGGCAACTACCAGAGACAGCAGCGCAGCGGAGGGCGCCAGCAAGAGCAGGACCGAGATAATGTCGTTGAGCAGCTGCGGTATTGCCATCTGTCCTATTCCCCGAATCCGGACTCACATGGAGAAAAAGCATTCTGGTTATAGGCAGCCCACATCGGTTCGTGCTCGCTGCGGGCTGCCAGATCGGTTGCCTTCGTACACCTAGGCACACGGTTAACTCACTCCCCCTACTCCGTTCGTAATCCAGAACTCGATCAACCGTGTGACACCTGAGATCGCGAGCAAAGCAGCAGCCGCGAACAACCACCGCCCAAAGCCGCGGCCCGTCAGCCACGACACGACGGCCCCAAGGACCGCACCTCCAGCGCCGACCGGTGCGATCACGTTGCCGATCCAGTTAATGAAGTTCAGGAAGGTGCCTTCCGGTTGTGCGCCGGTCTCGCCCTGAACCGCCACATTGAACTGTGGAGCGTTGCCGAGGTTCTGAGCGGCCACAAACTGTGCAACGACCAGCAGCAGGACCGCCAGCACAACCAGAGGTTTCTTCCATCCGAGATCTATCTGAAATTTCCTCACCCGAGATTTCTCCTTTCCCTAAACTGGTCGATTGCCTCGCCGCTCGCCGAAATTGGTGGCGGAAAAGTGATCGATGTGCGAGGGAAAGTAGCCGGGAATCAAAAAGCTGTCAAACGGGCGCGAATTTAGCGGGGATGAAAGACCGAGGGATCAGAGAAGCGAGTGATGGAGAGAGGAGTATTACCGGGAGCGGGTCCCCGGTGCGCGGCTATTGCGACCCGGAACTGTCCAATTGAGCCACGTCCCCGCGAACCCGCTCGGTGGCCCTTTCGAAATCGGACCAATTCAGTGGTGGCAACTGGTCGCTATTGGCAATTCGGTTGAAAGCCATGCGCTTCGCGGCCGTGCAGATCGCTTGCAGATCCGCAGGAGCCAATCCGTTCAGCCCCTTGGCGATGTCTTCAGTGGTTAGTCCTGGTTCCAGTCGAACGCCTTTGAGATAGAGCCCGAGCAGTTGCACTCTTTGGGCAGTTTCCGGAGGCGGGATCAGAAGCTTCTCGGAGAACCGGCCGCCTCTGAGTACTCGGGGATCGACGTTTTCCGGATGATTGGTCGTGCCCACTAGAAACACATTGTTTTCCGGCTGCAAGCTGCTGATTTCCGTAAGGAATTGGTCCACAAGTTGGACATCGTGCTGTGCCAGGTAGCGGTTGTTCGCGGGCAACAGCCCATCCATTTCATCGAGGAAGACAATTGCGGGACTGTGTTCCTTGGCGCGCGCGAAAACAGCGGCCACACGCTTGACCGAGTCTCCGACGCCTCCGCCCAGAACGCTGGCTGCGGTTAACGGATAGAAGCTGCGCTTAGTTTGGCTTGCGATCAAGCTTGCGATCAGCGTCTTTCCGGTTCCGGGCGGCCCGATCAACAACAGACCTGTCGGAACCTGCAATCCCAAAGAATGAGTTCGAGTTGGGTCCTCCAATAAACGAATGATGGACTTCAGGTCTTGCTTGACGGACTCTGTGATAACGACATCGTCCCACTCCACGCGCTCCAACTGTGGCCGGTCCTTACCGCCGTTTCCGTCCAATGCCCGCTGCAAGTCCTTGGCTTCGATCTTTCGATTGTCCGTCAGCGCGTAATTTGCTGCCTGGTCCACCAAGGCACGCAATTTCGCCGCACTGGCTCCGGGCGTCTGGCGTGCGAATTCCTGCAAGTCGAAGCGTTTCCACGGTTTCCTGGTGAGCTGCGCCTCCAGAATCTTCACTCGGGCGGCTTCGTCTGGCAGATCGACACGCACTTTTATGTCAAATCTCCCTTCCCGGATCAACGCTTCATCGAGGCCATCCAGGCGGTTAGTCGCGGCCATCAGCACGAATCCGCTGATTTCACGGTGCTGATCGATCGCGCTCATCAGCGCCATGGTGATGTTATTGAACTCACGTCCCGCCCCGCCCGGGTCGCTAATGGCGTCCTGCCGGCCACTTCCGAGCGAGTCGATCTCGTCGATAAAGAAGAGGAGGGGCTTGCGGCCTGCAGCCTCCGCGAACACTCCCTGGATATTCTCTCCGGTCGCTCCAATCCAGCGGGTCAGCAATTTTGGAGAGGATACGTATTCGAAGTGCAGCCCGAACTCGCCTGCGGTCGCTCTTGCCAGAAATGTCTTTCCAGTTCCACGCGGGCCGTACAAAAGGATTCCATTTCTCACCAGCCCGTAGCGTTCGTATTTTTTCGGATTCAGATGTCCCTGCAATACCTGGCGGATCTGCTCCTTTGCTTCTTCCATGCCCCCCAGGTCGGCAAACCGTTCCGCTGGTACATTGCGAACGACTTCGGCAGCTTTCGGCGCCGATCGCTGAACCTGGCCGCCGATAGCGACGGGAGCTGTTCCAGTCCTTCTTTGAGGTCGCGCCAGAAAAATCCAGAAAAACGAAACAATCCAACCTATTGAGGTGACTCCCAAGAGCAGAATCCAAAGCGGGCCAAGCGGCTTATTCTGCTTTGCTGTTTGAAGCACCGGATCCCACATGAGTAAGATCACCGAGCCGAGCGCAACGCAGCTAGCCGCCGCAAACTTCAAAGGCTTTTTCAACAACGCTGGTGCACTTCGCAGGGGGCCTCGCAAAAGGCTGATCAACACCAGTGCTGCGAGCCACAGCACGAGCGTGTTGAGGAACCATTCTTGATGCGAGTACGCCAACCAATCACCAATCGGCACGAAGACCAGCATCAAGCGGATTGCGTCTCCGGCCGTCCCGTCAGAGCTCTAATTTAGCCCAACTCAAGGCCTGTCCGCTGGATTGTGAAGTGGATATTGGAAGGGGCGGTGTGATCCAACTGGGGTGGCCAGGCTGGATACCAACCTGGCCGGGCAAGCCTCCATCTTGCCGAGGTTCGACAACACCCCAGTCTCCAAGGACCAAACCTCCTTCCTCTCATTGCTGCGGCTGCGTTTGGATCGCCGCCTGATTGCTGGCCTGGGTATAGAGTTCGTTGATTTCGCTTCTTAACTGCATCAATTGGCGAAGCTCTTCGAGAGTCGGCGCCCCTCCAGTGAAACCGGCGGTGCTGATCCCGGTGCTTCGCGTCCCGGACGTAGTACCCCAATGTTCCGAAGATGGTTTCTGGACGACGATGTAAAAGCGCGTGTTGCCCGGCAGGGTCACCACGAGGTTCTGACTGAACGCCAGGCCGTTTAACTCTTCTTGTCCTGCGGTCGCGACATTGTCGGCCAAGCGCTCTCGCATCAGTGTGTTGGGGGAAATCAGGCCGCTCGACGCCGAACCCTGTGGACCGACCACATACGACGCGATTGTCCCAAGCCCCGTCAGCGAACGCACGAGAAACTTCGTGCCGGTCTTTTTGCCGGAGACGTCACCCTTGAGTGGTCCGAAATTCAAGCTCATGGCCGAGGCATCGATCTTTTCGGTTGTTCCATCGGGCATCTCTACCCGGTTGAACTGAATGCCCACATAGCCTGACGGATTCACTTGCGTCAGTCGGCCAATAACCTTCGCCCCTGCCGCCAGCACGATCTGACCATTGCGCTCGTAGTTGTATTCAACGACCGCCACGACTGGGGCGGCGACTGCCGAACTCACCGGCGTTTGCAGACGTGCTACCAGCCGGGTGCCCACCGTAAGCGCAAGGGTCTCCTCAGTGTCCTCGGGCGAGTTTGATTTGAACGTCGGTTTGGATTCCGCCGACCGCACGAATACCAGCGAGGGCTTTTTCAAATTGGCGGTCGAGTCCGACGACGATGGCGTCGGATTGGGGGTGGTAGTGCCCTGTCCCACGGAAGGGTCAGAGAAATCAACCTTGCTCAGCGCATAATCCTGCGGGGGCTTGGTCGCGGTTGTATTCGGTGCAGTTGGTCTGCGCGCCATGCCAGTTCGCGAGGTCCGGTCGATGTCTTCCGGCGTCAATTGGCCAGCCAGCGCGGGATCGGTGGAACGCACATCGGCACTTAGCATTGGCGTTGCCGCTTTGGTCGGATCGTTATTTTCCTGTCCCGGTGTAACTTTGCGGCCCAGGCTGGCTTCGCCGCGTGGGTTCTCTCCCGGCAGCGCAAGCTGTTTCTTCGGGTGGGAGAAGACACCGAAAAAGAGCAACAACAGTGCTACGCAAACGCCCACGAGCAGGAACAGCGACTTGCTCTTGTCGCGCCCGAGTTCCTGCCGACTCTCCGCCGGTTTCTGCTGCCGTCGCGCTCTGTCGAAAGCCGCCCGGAAAGCTTCGCGCCAGTTTCCCTTGCCAGTCTCCTCCGGCGCGGGCTCTTCGTTGGCTATTTCTGCCTCTGGAGTTGTTGGCGCTGTGTTCAGTTTCCTGTTCGTTTCTTCAGTGGGCATGGTAGGCTGCCTCCCGCAGTGTGCTGACTCCAAAACCGATGGGTGCCAACGCCGGTTTGTCTACCGCGCCGGACTCCGCCATTTGCAAGAACAACGTTTCCATCGACCGCTTGTAGGGAGGACGCTCGAACAGCACCACGCCATCGGCGCGTTCCCCGGGTCCGATGCGCCGCCGGCTCAGGCGGAAGTCGATCACCGCCAACTGCTCCGCCGTGGACCAGTGCTCGTGCTTAATAAGTTTTCCCGACTTCTCCTGGCCGCCTAGCTGGACCTGCGGAGGCATCAACAGGATGGCGTGCTTGCTGGTGTTTACCACCGAGAACAGAACAATCACTTGTTGGCCGCCATCGAGGACCTCGCTGATTCCCGCCCTAAGGCGGTCACCCTTCACCTCGTCGCCTTCCGGACGTTCGCCATAAAGCACAGGCATGGGAGCCTGTTCCTGGCGTTCCAGCAAACTGTCGAGCGAGTCTGGCTTGGGTTGGGACGGCACTTTTTCTGCCGGAGAACTTGCCGTGGTAAGTGAGATGGGTAACAACGCAGCACCCGTTCCCGAGAGACTCGCAACTGAGGAAACCTCTGCAGGCTGCGCCTTCGATACGCTGGCGGTCTGTGCAACGAGCGCGAAAGGAACGGCGTCGGGCTCCACCAGAAAGCCACCGGACGGCTGGTATCGCAACAGAAAATCAACGTTCGCCGAGTTCGGGCCTCCGCCACCGCTAACCAGGAGAAAGCTGATCTGGCGTCCTCTCGTCGTGGAAATAAGCAAGTTACTTTCGGCAGGCTCGTTGGTCAGGGCCTTCACGAACACCAGTTCTGGCTCATGTTCGGAATGCTCGACCTGAAACAGTGCCGGGTCCCCCACCACGACTGAGTTCACTGCCTCTGGCACTCGGATCGCGGTCACAAAGTGTGCTGCAAGTTCGATCGAGGTTATTTTGCTGTCCGCTGTGGGCTTGGTGCGGACCTGGGGAACGATGGTTGTTTGTTGTGCTGCCGCCGTTACGGTCACTGCCGCCAGCCACAGCCAGCCGAACATTAAAGCGATTCTCATCCCGTCACCTCAACTTTTTCCTCTGTCGCGCCAACCCTGGCTGGGCCTTCAATGCCCTTCGCACCCGATAACGTTGCGCGACCCGTTTGACGTACCCCTGAACATCGGGCGAGGAATACTCCAGTCCCCGCGAAGAGATCCGGTATTCGCCGACGTAGTAGGCTGCGGTGATCAATCGGAGGTCCCCGTTGAACTTCTGCTTGAGCCAGGCAAGATATGCGACTCCACCGCGAATGTTCTCCTGCACCAGAAACCGATTACGCACTCCGAACCGCACGGCGGTTGCGGGCATCAACTGCATGATCCCCGCCGCTCCCTTGTTCGATACCGCATACGAATTCCATCCCGATTCTTCATCGATGATTGCCGCCACCAGTTCCACCGGGACCTGGTAGACAGCGGCGTAATACTCCGCCCACCTTGCTGACACGTCTGGTGGGCGTGCGTCAGGCACTTGCGCCCTCGCCATTCCTGTTAGCAGCAGGAGGAAACATGCACTGCCCCACTTCACGCTGCCGCCTCCACCGCCGCCGGCGAGCCATCTTCTGGCACGGCCATCAGTTCATCGCGGTACCGTTTCGAGTCGGCGACCAGGCCTTCAAACCCGGCACGCAATAGCAAGCGTCTACGATCGGATTCGGTCTTGGCCAGCAGCGGTAACAACAAGTCTCGCTGCTCGTGCAAAATCACTTCGACGCCCAAGATTTCCAAGGCGTGGGCGAGGTCCAGCATCTCCGCGATTGAGGGCGGCTTTTCCATGTTCCAGCCGCGAAGAGCGTGTGCCAGGCCAGCCAGTTGCCCGCGCAGTTGCAGGCTTTCGCTACTGCTTCTGATCGCCAGAATTTCTCTCTCACGCTCTACTGATGGGTATTCAAAACGCAGATAGAAACACCTTCGCCGCAGAGGATCACCTAGACGGCGTTCTTCGTTCGAGCTCAGCACGACAAAGGGAGTAGTTGTGGCCTGAATCGTCCCCAGTTTGGGAACCGTAACCTGCCAAGCGCTTAGGATCTCCAGCAGCAAGGCCTCGATGTTGTGGTCGACCTTGTCGAGTTCGTCGACCAGGAGCACGCACGGCCTGGTTTCATAGCGAAGAGCGCGCAACAACGGACCCTCCGCAAAGAAGTCCAGCGAGTGCAGCCGGTTCCGGATCTGGTTCCATTCCTGGCCGAGGCTGGCGGCTTGTGTATCCAGGTAGAGCTTCTGCAGTGCCTCATCGAATTTCCCGATGACCTTTTCTTCGGTGATCCCCACGTAGCACTGAAGGCGCTCAACCACGGTATCGGCCGCCGCCGCTACCGCATAGGCCAGTTCGGTCTTGCCGCATCCTGGCGGACCTTCCACCAGTAGTGGCTTGCGCATGCGGGCCGCCAGATACACCACCTCCAGCGTGACTGGATCGATGATGTAGCGTGCCGCACGCAGCTTGGTGGCGAGTTCGCTCGCGGACGAGAACATGTCGGCTTCCTTTCGTCGTGAAAACTACATCGGAAGCGTTACTTTTGCATTTGTTGGTGCGCGGACTTTGCGGTAATTCGTCGACCTTGCAGGTGGGTTCCTTTTCACGACGGGAGAGCGGGCGCGAAACGGCGAATACTTCTCGTTGGGTGTAAGGCCATGATTCTGTTCATTCGCCGTCTCATGCCAGCAGAGCTGCGACTCCCGTCGGACCGTGAAAGTCAGAAGTCGGAGTTTTATTTCACCGATTACACTTTGACTGGACAACTGAGGGCTTATTCGTTCTGGAAGTCAGACGCGGGCAGGCGATCCGCAGGGACCGTCAGTACATAAGGTAGGCAGCGAAGCGCTTGGCATTTTTATTTCACCGATCACACTTTGACTGGGCAACCGGAGGTTTTCCCCTCCCCAGAGCCGGAGTCTGGGCTGCGATGAGGGCCTGGGGCGAGCTTTTGATGAAGCCTTCTTTCGCCAGGCGCTTGCCAACTTTATTTCACCGATTACACTTTGACTGGACAACCGCACGGTTTCGCCTCCCAAAGTCAGGACTGCGAATGGGGCTGGGGTGTCCTGTTGGTGAAGCCTTGGCACGGTGCTAGCCAACTTTATTTCACCGATTACACTTTGACTGGACAGCAGCGGGCCTATTCCTTCTGGCAGTCAGACGCTGGCAGGAAATCCACAGGGACAGTTAGCGCATTAGGTCGGCCGCCAGGCGCTTGCCATCTTTATTTCACCGATTACACTTTGACTGGACAACCAATTCTCCCCCTCCTGAACGCCACAATGGTTGGACTTGTAGCCGGCAAATCTCCGTCGTAACGCTGCGTTTTGACAGCAAAGAGATTCCGCACTACAAAGTGCCCACTGTGACGACCGACCCTATTGTGCTCAGCGACCTGTTGGCCGAACTTGCCATGCGGCAGCTCCCGTGTGGAGGATGGGCCGCTCTTGCTTCGTCTTCGCAGCCAGCCATTGAGCCGACGTGCTACTCGGCGCTCGTCCTCGGCTCGGCGCCTGCAGGCAATATCGAACGTGCTCAGCAGTTTCTCTTGCGTACCCAGAATCCTAATGGCAGTTGGCCAGTCTTCCCCGGCGACGATCAAGAGGGTGGCTGGATCACCTCGCTGGCTGTAATGGCTCTTCGCGATCTGGCGTGGGCGATACCCGCAAGGATGCAGGGCATCCATTGGCTGCTGAACTTCGCCGGCCGGGAATCAAATTGGTTTTGGAAATGGAAGTTTCGCACCGCTGATCGCCACGTTCGTTTCGACCCTGACAAGTATGGCTGGCCATGGTTTCCGGACACAGTTAGCTGGGTTGTTCCCACTGCATTCTCGATCCTTGCCCTAGACCAGATACCTTGCGCTTGCGATGGTTTAGAACACGTCGCTTCGCGCATTGATTGCGGCATCCAGATGCTTTTCGATCGTGCCTGCCCCGGTGGCGGATGGAACGCCGGGAACGGAGTCGTCTATGGAACTGCTCTCGCACCGCACGCTGACGACACGGCAATTGCACTCCTCGCCTTGAATGGTCGAGTGCAGCACCCGGTTGTACAAAGCAGCGTTCAATATCTGGAACGAGTTGCTCCAACCCTGTCTGCGCCTTGGAGTCTCGCCTGGGCGATTCTTGCTCTCGCCGCACACCGTCGGCCGATTGCTTCTCTTTGCAGCTCGCTTGCTGGTCTTCCCGCTCTCCCAAGCATCGAGGACACAAGCACGCTGGCATTGGCCTGCCTTGCTCTGGACCACCGCTGTGGCTTGTCAGCTTTCGGGGTCATCGCGTGAGCATTACTCGCCGAGATTTTCTTGTTGGGAGCGCGGCTCTCGCTGCTGGCGCGACGGTCACAGCTCCTTTTCTGCTGCCCAAATATCATTCAGATCAACGACAGAACCGATCTCGCGTTGCGATCCTGGATTCACAGCAATACTCCCAACAACTTGACCAGACCCTCGCCGCAGGGCTTCGCCTCTTCCCTATCGACGTCACAGGCAAGACGGTGCTCCTCAAGCCCAACTTAGTCGATTACATTCCGGGCAATACAATCAATACCCATCCATTGCTGGTCCTCGCCGCGGCCGAATCGTTTCGCCGGCTGGGTGCCAAATCCGTGTTGGTAGCCGAGGGACCGGGACATCAACGCGACACACATCTGGTGCTTTCACAAAGCGGTTATGAGCAAAGTCTCAGAGACGAAAGGATCCGATTCGTAGATCTGAATCGCGACGAACTGATTCGAACACAACTCCGCGCGAACTATACGGGCATGAAACATCTCTGGCTCCCTCGGACTGTGCTGGAAGCGGATTTTCTGGTTTCCATGCCCAAAATCAAGACCCATCACTGGTCTGGAGTCACACTGAGCATGAAGAACATCTTCGGCGTAGTGCCGGGCGCAAGATACGGATGGCCGAAGAATATTCTCCACTGGAAGGGCATTCAGGAGAGCATCCTTGATCTATGCGCCACAGTTCCGGTCCACTTCGTGATCGCCGACGGCATTGTGGCAATGGAAGGCAACGGGCCTCTCAACGGCGCCGCTCGTCTCCTGGGGAAGATCGTGCTCGCCGATGATCCGGTGGCCGCCGACGCGACCTGTTCCAGGCTGATGGGATTCGAACCCGACCGAATCGTGCATATTCGGGAGGGCTCGAGATTCCTTGGCAACGCTTCACAGGGACTGATTGACCAAGCAGGTGAAATTCTGACTCCGACGACAACTCCATTCCGGGTGGTTCCTGAGTTTCAGTATCTTCGGGCATTTTGACTTTCAGCCGTAGACTTCCCAGAACCCGGGCCCCTCCAATTCAGATTTTTGGTGAGCAAGCGCGCGTACACACCTGGGACGATGTTTCCGAACTGAGGTCCCTCACGACATACATTCCAGATTCCGTGCGCCCATCCTCGGCCGATTAAGACCCACTGGCAGTTCGGCGAGCGACTGACGCAATTCCGTCATTTCCAAGACGTCGGAGTGCGTCGGTCACGAACAGACACCCAATCCACGCAGACTCGCCGCCAAGGCGAGCGCGTTGTGGATAGCATTTCTTGGATGCCGATGTCTGTATGGCGAAGCCCTTTGACAATTCGTCGATGCCACAAGGCAGGGCTAACAATCCAACGATTCGCCAGCCGTAGCCGATCCTGCCGGCGCGCCCGACGCCAGCAGCGTCGTCGCAACACCCTGTACCAATCGAAGCTGCGATTGCGAAGGCAGCTGGCAAACATCAGCGTCCCCAGCAATTCCGACGAATCACGGCGGTCTAATGGAGTATTGCAATGTCAACAGCAGAGTCCCGTGTTAAACTCAGCTTTTTCTTCGATAGTGCGTGTATTCCGCTTGCGCTGAAGAGGAACCAGCGATTCGAAGACGAGCCCGATGTCAAGCCTCGCGCTACAGCTCATCGCAGAAAACAAATGCTATAGATCGACCTTTCTTGATCTCGGCAATTGCGGGCTAACCGAGATTCCCGCCGAAGTCGGCGATCTGGTCTGGCTAGAGGCGCTCTCACTAGCAGACGAATGGCACGAATGGGACGGCCAGAACTGGCAAAACAAGAGAAGTCCAAATCTCGGCGACAGCAACCGTTTGATCGATCTAGCCCCGCTATCGGGCCTAGCGGGCCTGCAGACGCTTAATATCTCGGGCGCGAAGGTCACCGACCTGGCACCGCTGTCGGGCCTAGCGGGCTTGCGTACGCTTAATATCTCGGGCACGAAGGTCACCGACCTAGCGCTGCTAGCGGCTCTGTCGGGCCTGCAGACACTTGATATCTCGGGCACGAAGGTCACCGACTTGGCACCGCTGGCGGGCTTGTCGGGCCTGCAAAAACTTCAAGCCTCGTATACGTCAGTTACCGACTTAGCGCCACTGATGGTCCTGTCTGGCTTACAGATGCTTCAAGTCGCGGGCACGAAGGTGAACGACCTAACACCGCTGATAGGCCTATCTGATCTGCAGACGCTGGATCTCTCGGGCACGAAGGTGAGCGATCTAGCGCCGCTCAGCGGCCTGTCGGGCCTGCGGTCGCTCAATTCTTCGAGCACGTCGGTCAGGGACCTAGCACCCCTGGCGGGCTTGTTAGGCCTGGGGACGCTTCAAGTCTCGTACACGCTGGTTACCGACCTAGCGCCGCTGGCGGGTCTGTCTGGTCTGCAAACGCTTCAAGTCTCGTTCACTGAGGTCAGCAACCTAGCGCCGCTGGCGGGTCTGTCTGGTCTGCAGACGCTTCAAGTCTCGTTCACTGAGGTCAGCAGCCTAGTGCCGCTGTCCGGACTGTCGGGCCTTCAGACGCTTCAAGTCTCGGGCACTGAGATCCGCGACCTAGCGCCGTTGTCGGGCCTGTCCGGCTTGCAGACGCTTCAAATCTCGGGCACAAAGGTCAGCGACCTAAGGCCGTTGGCTGGTCTGTTTGGCCTGCGATCGCTTCAAGTTTTGGGCACGCCGGTTAGCGACCTGACGCCGTTGGCGGGTCTGTGCAGATTGCAGACGCTGGATTTCTCACACACACAGGTCAGCGACCTAGCGCCGCTGTCGGGCCTGTCCGGCTTGCAGACGCTGGATATCTCGGGCACGAAAGTAACCGACCTCTCCCCATTGATCGCCTTCATCCGCCGGGGTCTCCTAGTGAAATGGAATTCGAAAACATGGCAAGGCGACGGCATCTGCGTCGAAAACTGTCCGCTTTCCAATCCGCCGCCTGAGATCGTCAATCAGGGCAATGACGCCATCCTCAACTATTTTCGTGAGCGGGAGTTAGGCGGCGTTGAACATCTGTATGAAGCCAAAATGCTCATCCTGGGTGAGGGTGGCGCAGGCAAGACCAGCCTCCTAACCCGTTTGTACAAGCCCGGCCAGCCGCTACCCAAGGAAAGCGAGACGACTAGGGGCATTTCCATCTACCCGCACGAATTTAGGCTGAAAGACGAACGGCCCTTTCGCCTCAACGTCTGGGACTTCGGCGGGCAACAGATCTATCACGCCACTCACCAGTTCTTTCTGACCCGCCGCTCGCTTTATGTGCTGGTCGATGACACTCGTAAAGACTACAAGTCGGTATCGGACGAAGGCTTTAAGTATTGGCTGGAGTTGATTGATGTTTTTGGCGGGCACAGCCCGACCTTGATCTTCCAGAACGAGAAGGATGGCCGCAGCAAGGCGATCGACATCGCTGGAATCAAGGGCCGGTACGACAACGTGAAGGAAAAATATGCTGGCAATTTGGAGGAAGCCGATGCGGCCGACGATGTGCGCCACGGCATCGAGTATTTCGCCAGCCATCTGAGCCATATCGGCGACGAATTGCCCGCCCGCTGGATCAAGGTGAGGGCCGACATCGAGCTTCGCGCTTCTGAGACGCCATACATTCCGGAGCAGGAGTATTTCGACCTGTACGGGCGCCATATTGAATTCGACCGGTCGAGGGCGTTGCTGCTGAGCCGGTACCTGCACGACCTGGGCGTGTTCCTGCACTTTCAGGACGACCCTTTGCTGGCGCGCTGGGTCATCTTGCAAAACCAGTGGGCTACCACCGCCGTTTTTTGCATCCTTGACGACGAAACCGTAAAGGCGGAGCTTGGCCGTTTCAACAACGAAGACTGTAAGCGCCTGTGGCGGGATCCCACCTACGCTGATATGCACCCCGAGTTGCTGAAATTGATGCACAACTTCGAACTTTGCTATGAGCTGCGCGACAGCAATCCGCCCACCTGGCTCGTCCCCCAGTTGTTGCCGCCCGCTAAACCCAAAGAACTTGGTGACTGGAGCCAGCCCGAGGACCTAGTGTTGCGTTATCGCTATGAGTTTCTGCCCAAGGGTGTAATCAGCCGCCTGACGGTGAGGCTGCATCGCTTCGTGCGCAACCCGGAGATGGCCTGGGTCACCGGCGTGCTGTTTGAGCACGAGAGTACGACGGTGCTGGCGGAGGTCCTGGCGAATGGAAGCGAGATCGAGCTGCGAGCGCGTGGGCCTGAACGTAAAGCGCTCCTCAGCGTCATCGCCGCGGATTTGGATGCCTTGAATGATTCATTCCAGGGCCTGAGCGACAAGGTTGATAAGCGCATCCCCTGCAACTGCAAAGTTTGCCGCGCGGCGCAGGTGCCTGAGGTTTTTTTCGATCAGAAAGAACTGCTCTACCGCAAGGAACATAATAAATTGAAGGTCGAATGCCGGCGCAGCTTCGAAAACGTGGACGTGCTTGAGCTATTGGACGGCATCCGCGTGGACAGACTGCCGGGCTGGGCTACGGCCCAACGTGAGGTCCGAATCTTTCTCGCCTCCTCCGCCGAGTTCAGCGAAGACAGGGACGATTTCGAGCTATACTTCCGCCAGCAGAACGACGAACGTCTTAAGCAAGGGGTTTATCTGAAGATCGTGCGCTGGGAAAACTTTCTCGACGCCATCTCGAAGACTCGCTTGCAGGACGAGTACAACAAGGCTATATGCGAGTGTGATGTCTTCGTTAGCCTGTTCTTCACCAGGACCGGCAAGTACACTGAAGAAGAGTTCGATGTCGCGTTCCGCGAGTTCAAGAAGAAGGACAGCCCACGGATTTTCACTTACTTCAAGGACGCGCCCGTCAACATCCAGAGCCTGCGACAGGAGGACTTCAGTTCTTTGCGGGCGTTTCAGGGCAAACTAAAGGAACTCGGACACTATCCAACCGTGTACACCAGCATCGAGGACCTGAAGCTCAAGTTCCGCGACCAAATCGAAAAGATACTGGAGCAAGACGACTTTTTGTCAAGTGCATCTACCAGTAAAGGCGCCTCGTCAGCACTCTGAGACCGGAATGTAGTCCGGTTGGGGTCTTCCACGACTCCGAGTTTGGCGGGAGTTCTAGAATTGTCTGGTGGCACCAGACCTGTGAAGGCACTGATGTTTGGTATCGAGGAAGCTTATTGTGACACTCTAATCAGAGCGCTATTGCTGGCCAACTATGCGCTTCTTGAAGCTACGATCATCGACGCTCTTCAGCGTACTAGCGTCTGGGGAGAGGCAGACACTCTGGGACTTGATGCTATTCCGGAAATCGCGATTCTGGAATGTCTAAGGAGCTTCGACCAGTACGCGATCATGCTGAGTGATGAGAGCGGCAAGGATGGGAATCCTCTGGCCATGACTGACCCAGAAAGCCAAGGCCGCTCTCGAACATTCTTTGTCTGTGACCCCGCAGACCGATCCGCGCAATTAAGTGACTACCTGCTGAGATTTAATAGAGACCAAGACCCATCACGCAAGGTGGCCGAAGCATTGAAGCATCCGCAGTGCAGGACGGATTGGGAGACCGCTTTTACCGGACCATGCTCCATCACGGGAGCTCTATCGGCGATCACATGCGTCAGACGGGGCATACCGATCTGCTCAGCGTTACTCAACTACATCACGCAAGAACTCTTTGTTGCATGCAGCGCGGGTGTATACCGCATGGCCATCCCAGCGCACGACGACATCGAGTCGTGGCAGACGATCGATTTTCGCCGAGTCCAGTCCTGTGGAAAGGCCCTCCATTTCCGTCAAGCCGGCCCGGAGCACTGGAAGCGATTTGTTACGTTCCTCGGTAAGGAGGGCTACAAAGATAATCTGCTTGGGAGCAAGTTCATCAACGAACGCACCATCCTTGGCGATCTGCACTATGACCAGCCGGGCGGCCCGTCGCGGGTCCTGTACTTATCTGAATTACAGCCCAATGACCACGCTGTCGGCTTCATCCTTGCCAACGGAGAGAAGATCGGGGAGTGGATTCACTGGTTCGCGTTTTGTCGTTTCGCGATTTCCCCCAACGACATCCGCCAACCCGCACTACGCCTCTATGAGATCTCTGAGGAGAGGCCATACACGAAAGACGGAATCCTTATGTCTCCGCCGCCAGCCTACAGCATTTTCAGGATGGCCGACTCGCTCAACAGGAAATTCATACTTGATGTCGACCGACTCGAGGGCCTCGCAAACCCCAGCCTTTATCGCGGGATGCTTCTCGTTGCGGCATCCAGCAACCAGACTGTCTTGAAAAATGCCAAGCAGCACAGCCACCGGTTGATCGAGTTTCCCGATTCGTAGATACCGGCCGACGGGTGAGCAACAGGCGAGAGAATTCAAAAAATGTTGTGGCTATGCCGCCATAGAGAGGTACGGAATGTTAAGAAAACCATTTGAGCAGACCATCCGGCAACTGTGCGAGGACGTTCTGTCGGAGCCGACGCCTGAGGCTCTGCCGGAAAAGATCATTGACCACGTGCAGATGACGTTTCAGGTGCAGTCGTCAACGCTGTGGCTGACCGAACAGAAGGGAACCAGCAGCGAAAAGCGGCTTCGCCTTGCGGCCGCCGGCGGCGTCGCCAAGAAGCTTATGACAGCCGAGCACGGCGAACCGGCGGTCTACGATTTCGGCCAAGGGATCACTGGCGAAATCGCTCAACGGGCGGAAACCTGCAATATCACAAATTACGAAGAATTCAAGAAACACCTGCATGCTAAGAAATACGACAACGTAATGTATGGGGGATCCAGGGCCGAAGAACAGTGCCGCTGTGTTTTGGGTGTCCCTCTCCTGCTGAAGTCTACAAACGAGGCGAACTCGTCTGAGAATCAGCCGTGGCGCGTGATCGGGGTATTGAAGCTCGAGAACATCGAAAAATCCGCAGAGCACCCCGCTGAGTTCTTCACCACCCAGGACGTGGAGATCGTCGAGGCGTACGCGGCTGTGATCGCAGTCGCGCTCGAGAAGGCGCAGATGCGTGCCGATTCCCTGCGGATCGCTGCCGGACTTCTGGACGTCTCTCGGAGCCTACTAGCCGAACTAGGAGAACCACCAAGAATCGAGCAGATCGTCCAGCAAACGGCCAATGTGATCTCAGCTGAGGCGTGTTCTTTGTGGCTGAGGAGCGGGTTTCAGTTACGCCTCGCGGCCGCCTACGGCTACCAGGTCTGGGACGAGGTTTTACCTTACCAACTGGAACAACACGTGGACCGAAACAATGAAGCGAAAGCCGGAACGGACACAGAAGACTCCGGAGCGCAGGCCCAATATCGAGGCGTCGGTTTGACTGTCTACGTGGCTACAACAGGCAAATCTCTTAACCTCACCACTGCGGATGAAATTCGGAATCACTTTGCCTGGCGGGGGGTCAACGATGAACTTATGTGGGCCAAGCCCCGTGGAACCGCCTGCTATTCCCTTTTAGCCATTCCCCTCATCGACAACGACACACAGGACCTCAGAGGCGTGTTCAAGATCGAAAATAAGAAACCGACCCTCTTCCAACTCCAAAGTTTCTTTACTAGAGAAGATGAACAACTCCTCACAATCCTTGGCAACTCGATCAGCTCTTCTTTGAGCATCACCGAACGACTCGAGAGGCTTCGCAGGTTGGCGAGACTAATAGGCGACGTTCGCATTCTTTCAAACCTCGACGAAGCCCTGTTCTTCATCCTCACCGGACTGACCCACCGTGATGGCCTCCAGTATGGCCGGGCTATGATCTTCTTAGTCGACGAGGCGAGAACGGACCGCCTCGTCTGTCAGTTCGCGATAGGCCAGATCGACCCGGCCGATTGGCAACGCGAGATGGACACAGAAAGGGACCGGCCATTCCTAGATTTGGACAAGCTGCTGAGGGAATTTCGTGCAGATAAGGAGAAGCACCTTCACAGCCCAATGACCGACAAGTGGAAGGGGTACGAGGTCAACACAGCCGATACTGACCGATCAGTAATCGCTCGATACGCAGCAACGGTGAAGAGTGGGCCGAATCAGGAGCTCCACACAACGAAATACAACAGCGGAGAGCTCTCAAGCGGAGACATGTTGTCGGGGTTCGCGAGCGGCGACTTCGTGCTCATTCCGATTACAGTTGAGAAGTCACTTAGGGGCATAATCTATGCCGACAACCGCTTCACCGGGAATCGAGTGAATCGATTCGAGTGTGACATGCTCGACTTGTTCGCTGGCATGGCCGGGGCGATCATTCATGCATCTGGCGTCCCCCAGAAATTGCAGCAGGAGCGGGACGAGGCGTGGCAGGCCTTCTCGCGGCCGGCTGCGCACCGGTTGGGCACAGAAGCCGGCATCATCGACACTGAGGCAGAGCTATACATCAAAAGAGAACTCGAACAAGGAATACTGACTCCCGACGGGCGGATCGCGGTTCGGCCAGATGTAATCGTGAATTCACTCCAGACCATCCAGCAAGCCGTAAACCGGCTCCGCCTCGCAGTTAGAGATTACCAGCGGCTCGCGTTCCAAGCGGAGGAAGCCCATGTCGATCTCGATCTCTGCGAGCTGGTCGATCAGATAATCCATAACACCACGTTGAAAGGAATCGAGGTAAATCGGCGTTTCGGTGATCAGCCCCTCCGGATCCACGCGGCTCAGAGAGGGATCACATACGTGTTCGAAGAGCTCCTGATCAACGCTTGGAAACAGGCCCAATCCGAGTCCGGCATTTACGGAGGCGTGCTGACGATTGGGATGCGAGTGTTAATCGAGCTCCGGCGCGAGCACGACCGGGCTGTCTGCATGTTCTGCGACAGCGGCCCCGGCATCCCAGCTTCGGTCATCCCGACGCTTTTCCAGAAGCCGACAGTCGGCAGGAAGGGTGGCACAGGCCTCGGCCTTTACATCATCGGACAGATCCTCAAGGAGAACAAAGCTAGTATAGACATCATCACTAGTGACAAACCCGAAGGCTTTGATGGCGCGTGCTTCAAGATAACTTTCCCGCTATGTACGTCGCAAGAGTCCGCTCAGTCCGATACTGGAGAGAGGCCAGCGCCCAGTGTACTCGTGGTGGAGGACAATCCAGTTGCAAGGCGGCATCTGTTCAAGATATTGACAGAGAACGGCTTCTCCTGCGAATCGGCAAGCAACGAGAACGAGGCCGAAAGTAGGGTGTCGAAGACGCTGCGCACAATCATCGCCGACATCAATCTCAGCGAGGCGGGTGGCCGCCTGAACGGCGGCATCCTCCTGGCTGAGGATCTCGCAGGGATGGGGCGGAGGATTCCAATCATACTGATCTCTAACGACCCATGGTACTATCTGCCGCCCAAGAACAGCCTCGAGTTCGGCGAAATGCAGAAGAGACTTAGTATTGTTTCGGTTATCGACCGCAACAGTAACACGTTCTATGAAGAATTGGTCAGGACTCTGATCCACTCCACGAGAGTGTAAAGGCGGTTGTTCGTAAGCGTCTGAGCAACGCACCTTTCCGACGAGAGGCATGTGTGGTCAAGTGGCTGGATGAATGAAAAACAGAAAGCTTCAACACGCCGCCGACGCACCCACGCGGAAATTCAGCAGCTCGTGGCTGAGTTTATGAGCAGCGGCATGCGCCGCACTGAGTTTTGTCGGAGTCGGGGTTTGAGCTTCGGCACACTGAATCGTCATCTCAAGAAGCAACGCTGGAAGAGAAAGAGTAGAGGAGCTTCTTCGATCGGCCGGTTGGTGCCAGTGGAGTTGCCCGCCAGGAAATCGCCGACGCAGCACGAACCGAGTTGTGGGCTGGCCGTGGTGCTATCGGGCGGGCGCCGGATCGAGGTGCATCTTGATTTTGATGCCAATACGCTCGAACGCTTGGTGGGTATCCTGGAGCGGGCCTAAGCCGTGTTTGGATTGGGTCCAGCCACACGGATCTATCTGGCCGCTGGAGTCACCGACATGCGCAAGGGGTTCGAAGGGCTGTACGGCTTGGTCCGGGATCGATTGTCGTGTGACCCGCTTAGCGGGCACCTTTTCTTGTTCTGTAACGCCCAACGCAATCGGTTGAAGGTTCTCGTCTGGGACGGGACCGGACTCTGGGTCTGTGCGAAGCGGTTAGAGAAAGGGCGTTTCACCTGGCCGCAAGCCGGCGATGCACAGGGCAAGGTCGTCCTGAGTCACGAAGAGCTCTCTCTTTTGTTGGGTGGGATCGATCTGGCCAAGACCAAACACAAGCGGTGGTACCGGAAGGCTCCGCCAGAAGGAAATGCCGCCGCATAGACTGCTTGCGCGTCGCGGGCCGACTCTGTTAAATCAGTAGCCCATTGTGAGTGCGTCTCCCATTCCTTCAGCGCCAGCCGACCTGGAACTCATCGCACAACTGAGGAGCCGGCTGCAGTACGCGGAGCTGAGGATTCGCGTGCTGGAAGAGCAGCTGCGGTTGATGCGCATCGAGAAGTATGGGGGCGGCGAAAAGCTCTCACAAGCGCAAATGGAATTGTTCGCGCTTGAGCCCGTCGTCACTGAATTGATAGCGCAGGCGGAGAGTGAGTATGCACCGGTGCGGTGCTCGAAGGACAGATCCTGCAAGCATCCGGGCCGTCAGGAATTGCCTGCGAATCTTCCTCGGGTAGAGCGGATATTGCCTTGCACACCGGATCAGCGCATCTGCAAGAGTTGCGGCAAAGAAACTGTGGTGATCGGCTACGAGGAGAGTTCTCAGTTAGATGTGGAGCCGGCGAAGTACTTCGTACTGGTCACGAAACGGGAGAAACGGGCTTGCCGGTCGTGTGAGGAGCTGGGAGTGGTCTCCGCACCGCTGCCACCACGGATCATCGAGAAGTGCCTGGCGAGCGACCGCATCGTCATAGATACGGTCATCAGCAAATATTGTAATCACACACCGCTCCATCGCCAGAGCATGATTCTGGAAAGAGACCTCGGTTTAGAAATCAGCCGAGCAACTCTGGACGGCTGGGTCCTCAAAGTCGGCGAGTTACTGATCCCTATGGTCGCCGCGATGAGGCGGGAATTGATTAGCGGAAGTTACATTCAGGCGGACGAAACCCCGGTCGATGTCCAGATGCACGAGGGCCGGGGAAAGAACCATCAAGCGTATCTCTGGCAGTACGGCCGACCCGGAGGAAGCGTTGTGTTCGACTTCCGTCTAGGCCGTGGGCGTGATGGACCGAAGCGGTTCCTGGGACAATTCGAAGGCATTCTCCAAACGGATGGCTATACCGCCTACGATCAGATCGGCGGGGCAGGAATGGTACATGCTGCTTGCTGGGCTCATGCTAGAAGACAATTTTTCGAGGTGGTGCAGCTGAATCCACGAGACCCGGTGGTCACTCCGATTGTGGCGCGGATGGACGAACTGTTTGCCGTGGACGCGGAAGCTCGCCGCAGAGTCATGGGTCTTACTGGGCGTCATGCACTGCGTCAGGAAAGAGCCCGGCCTCTGCTGGACGATATCCGAAGCAAGATCGAGGCAGCACAGTCCGTGGCATTGCCCGCCAGTGCACTCAGCAAGGCCTGCCAGTACGCGCTCACGCTGTGGAGGAAACTGACACGATTCCTGGAATATCCGGAACTTGAGTTGAGCAACAACCTCGCGGAAAATTCAATGCGTCCAGTCGCACTCGGTCGAAAGAACTGGATACACATCGGCAGTCCCCAGGCGGGACCCAAGGTTGCGGCGATTCTCTCGGTCGTGGAAAGCTGCCGCCGGTTGAAACTCCCGGTGCGCGACTATTTGGTGGCGGTTCTCCCTGGGTTCGCCGATCTCCCGATCCAGCGCCTCCCGGACCTTACTCCCGCTGTGTGGGTCGCCCAGCATTCATAGACTCTAGCACTCAAGCGACCATGTTGTGAGCGTGAGGCGATTGCGGCAGGAACGCAAGACCCCTTACCTAGCCGTTGGAGATGACGAGCCTCGCTGTCGCTGTGCACCGTGTCCTTGGTGTAGGAGCCAAAGAGAAGGATGCGCCCAGGGCGAAGACGGGGATTAGGCGCTGGAGAGTGCGCTCGATCCGCATCGGCAGAATGGCCGCCTTTTCAGCTCGCGTCGTAGCTCACCAATAACAACACATCGCCGATCATGTCCGGGGTCAGGGAGGTGAAATTCGAAGCGCCTTGCTGCTGTATCTCGAAATTCCATGTCGTCGGCACCGTGCCGGGCGAGGGTATGGTTGCGGACACAACCGTTGGTTCTGACACTCCCCCGACCGGTGTCATGGTGATTGGTGCGGTCGGCAGCGGAGCCTGCGGCACGAGGACGAAAGTCCCCGTTGGCCAGGCAATGGCGAGTACGGTAAGGGACGTGACTGTAATGGTCTTGCCGCGGGTCCAAGCTGGAAACTTCGACGCATAAATCGGCAGTGTGAGGACCTGATTCGCACCCGCAGTCGGCGGGTACAGAAACCCCTGCCAAGGTGCAACCGGTTTGGGATTGGCGCCGCTCGTCGGCGGCGCAACGAAGTCGTTTTGGGCACTGAAGACCTTGATCCCGGACGTAGGAAAATTAGCAGCGTTGTTAGCCTGCGCGGCTTGCTGCAGGGCGGCGCCCCCGTCGAGCGCGGTGTAGAAGAGGTGGAGGTACACGTCGCCGACGGTCGAGAGGTCAACTTCGTTGTTCAACTGCAGCATCTCGAGATGCCAGGAGCTGATCGCCCCCGCATTCTCGAATGGCAAATAGCGCTGGTCAGCGATATTGCTGGAGATCGTTGTTATGAAAAGGCCGGGATCGTCCTGGGCATTGCCCGTGGCGATCTTCTGCGGCACGGCGGCGTAGTTGTAGACGAAGCGCGGATCGGAGCCGACCGGGTTTTCGGCGTACCCGGAACTCGTATCAGTCTTGATACGGACCTGATTGGCGACGAGCGTGAGCGTGGCCTTCACGTTGTCGAATTTGCCGGGCGTGGGGTAGACCACCGTCAGGCTGGCGCGCGTCAAGCGGCGGTTGTAGTGGCCAGGATAATCGTTGTCGAAGAGCAATTCGCCTAGATTGAAGTCGCAGGCTCCGGTCACGAGCAGTTGTTGCAAGGCGGGGGGATTGAGCGCGCCGAGCGAGACATAGCGGCTGAGTTCATAGCGCCGGGCGTTCTGCTGCAGGTAGGAGGCCTGCAGACGCCTCAGGTCGTGGTTCAGGGTTTCGCCAGCCAAGAGGCCCTTATACAGGCTGTCCCAGTACCCGAATTGGATAAAGGCACTGTCTAGGATGCCAAGCTCAAATTGGTAGCAGCGCTCGACCTGTTTACACAGTTGGTAGGCGAGCTGGTAGCTCTGGAAATATGTGGCGGAGAGCGAGCTGACCATCCAGTCGTACAGGCTGTCACTGGTGAACTTGTCATTCAGGAAATCGATCTGTTTCTGGATGTTGTCAATCTGTTCCTGATGAAGGGTTTGATTCTGTTGTGCGATCTGGAGAGCGAGCTGGGCAGCCGCGATCTGAATGTTGGTCTGGGTGATCTGAATCTGCGCCTCGGCTGCGGCTTCATTCCAATTGTCCTGCCGGCGCTGCCACGTTCCAATTGTCGTTGCGATCCCCGCCGCGATCTCGGAGACGTCTCCAAGCTCTGACAGATTTATCTTGAACATATGGGCGGAGGCAGAGGGTTTAGCAAAGGTAGTTAGACCAACCGGAGTGCCGAAGGCCCCGGCACCCCCGATAGTGAATGTCGGAACGACAGCGCCTACTGCCGCAGCCGACGCTGTTGCAGCGGCAATAACTTTCAGCAGGCTCGACGCAGCATGCAGAGCCGCACCTGTATTCTCAGCCGGGTTCGCGAAAGTTTGAGCTTGAAGTGTGTTGTAATCGTATTTCTGCTGGGCCAAGGCGAGGGTCTGATTGAGTGCGTCGATGTTGCTCTGGGCCTGCTGAACCTGCCAGTCGAGGACATCGCTACCGTCCTGAAGAAGCTGCTGCTGGGTGGTCTGCTGCAGCAGGGCGAGTGCACCCGCATCGGTTTTCTCCAAGGCAGCCTGGAAGGAGGAGGCGTAGGCCCGGACGGCATTGACAAAGTCGAGCGCATACGGGTAAAGGGACGTGAACCGATAATTGGGGAGTGAGGCGCCGAGATTGCTGAGCACGCTCGAGAGATCCACGCCCGCAGCCTGAGCGGCTATCAGCAGGCCGGGATCGATCGGAGCATCGAATAAGGCGAGCTGGAGCGGAGCACCGGCGATGGTCTGGCAATTACGCAGCTTGTAGAGCCGATCGGCAACGGTGGTCCAGTAACCGAGCAACTGAGGGTTGGAGGGAATCGTGAAGTAGAAAGTCTGCGGAGGTGTGCTTCCTTTCTTGCCGCTCCCCGAGCCGCCACCGCTGCCTCCCGCCCCGCCGATTACGTTTTCTATCTCGACCATCGCATTCGCGAAGGCGTCGAGTTTAGGTTCAAGCTGGGCGAACGACTCGTCGGCATGCGCCGGCGGTATTACCGCGACCGGCGTCGGACCCAGAATTTCAGACGCGATGACATAAATCAATGTCGCCTCGCTCAGGGCCTCGCGCGACTCGGTGGAGAAGAGGTTATCTCCCCAGGCAATCAAGTTGTCGAGATACGACATGACCGTACTCTTCATGTACGGAACGCCATTGCGCATGTCGGCTAGCACGAAGGGGTTAAAGGGATCGTTGCGCCAAGCCTCGACTTCGGCGACAGCCGTCTTATCTTGCTTGTTGACAGCCAGGAGCAGGTTGTTGATCTGCTGATCGAGGATCTGGCCGCTGGTGAGATTGTGGAGAGGCTTGGGAATCCAGAAGCGCTGCGGGACAGGGTCGCTGCCCTGGAGCGTGGGATTGAAAATGTACTGGAACCAGGTTTGGGCGTCCTCGAACTGCTGGTTCTGGCTGAGAAGTTGGGCGATGTAAAGGGGGATGTGGTAGAACAGCTCCCAGTTGTAGACCGAGAAGGCGGCGCTGGTGCTGAAGTCGAGGAACTGGCGATCCTGGCTGGCCGCAGTTGGTTTAACTGCCGCTCCGCTCGCAGCCGAAGCCGGGTTTGTTCCCTGCTGGGCGCGCACGACACTCCACGTTGTATTATTGGTGCCGCTTACCTTCGTGACCCGCAAAATCTCGGACCCGATCTGCACGTAGAAGTCCGGCGAGGGGATCCAGATGTTATCCGTAACTTTAATGGTTGTCTCCGATGCCGAAATTGACGACGCGAGTGTGGTGTTGGCGTCAGCAAGGTCCCACTGAACCCGCCAGGTGGGTTGATAGCCAACCAGGAAGCTGAAGACATCGGAATAGCTGGGGTCAATTTCGTCCGGGACCTGCTGTAGATTGGGGTCGTAGAGCAAATCAAAATCCCCGCCCGCGAGTTGGTTCCAGAACAGCCGCGTAAATGGGTGATAGAACGTGTGGAAATCGTAGAGAAGCCAGTAAGGCGCGGTTCCTGGGTCCTTTGGCGTGCCGGTCGACCAGTTCTGATAATACTTCTGGCTCTCCACAAAGTAGCAGCGGCGGTTGTCCTGAAAAAAGAAATAAGATGCCGGCTTGAAATCGAGGTCGGTATCCGGTCCGACGATGCGTAGCGGAAAGGGGGTCGCGTTCAGGAGCGGTCCGGCATACTGTTCGAGAGCACTGGCCGAGCTGAAGTTGAGAACGAAGGTCAGATTGGGAAATATTGTTGGGTCGACGGGCACAGTCACGAGTGCGCCGGCTTGTGGAATCAGTTTCCCACCTGAGTCACCGATGAGATCAGGGTCGGGCGAGTTGAGTGGCAGCAGAGTTAGAGCGTCTGGCCCGTAGGTCGCCTGAGCATAGGTGAGCAATCCGCCGGCAACAGTAGGGAGATTGTTCAATTCAAGATCACCGAAACGGCCGTCGAAAACTGCACGGCCGATCTGTACCGCTCGATCTTTGAAACTTGAGACAATAGTCTTTACAGGAGCAAATGAAGCTGGGGAGGGCGCTGGAGCAACGGTGACGTCGGTCAATGAGTAGTCACCGTAACGAAACACGTCGACATAAAGATTGGTGCCGTAATCTGACGGCCCTGGCTTTGTCTGCACCTTGATGCTGTATAGAGCCTCGAACGCTTTTGGATTGTTCACGGTGGTCGTCCCCGGACTAGATTCCGACTCGATGTCGTATTCGAATATCGGCTTGTCGAACAGCTTGCCTTTGGCGGCTTGAACCGGGGCCCAACTGCCGTTTCGGAAGATACTGAAGTTGACGCCCAAAGTTACATACTTGACCGCACCTTGAGACGGAGGTGTGTCAGATTGTTGTGCGGCGGGAAGGGGCTGTTGCGGCTCGTTTGATACCGTGACATCCAGCCAGAAAAGACACAGCCGGCCGCGGTATACCGTGGGGACGACTTGGGACGCGTTGATATTCAACGGTATCTGCGCCCAGCCGGTCCACGCATTACCAGTCCACGCATTCTTGGTGTAGGAACGGACGTAGAAGATGGGTGGGTCAGCCGGTGTGCGCGCGACGACGTAAATGGTCTCGGGCGTAGTTGCAGTCGCAGGGGCTTCACACGTGCCAGTGACAAGGAGGTGGGCCAGCCCATCCAGCCGATCAATATAGTTGAGAACCACGGTCTCGAGGTAGTCGGCGGTGCTTTGACCCTGGCGGACTTCCTGCTCGAACGTCTGGTAGATCTCGGTGCGGTTGGGGCGTTGGGATTCGATCAGCCAGTTTTCGGGATAGATAAAAACTTCGCGATTAGCCTCCCAAATGCGATAGCGGCTCATCCACTCCCACTGATTCCACGTGTCGTCCTTGGTGAGATCGACGACGACTTCCGGCACCTCAAGGTTCATCCGGCAACGCTCGACGAAGATCTGCACGGCGATGTAAGCCTGAACGACGCGCGAGGTTTCCATACACGAGCTCATCTGCACGTCGATGAGAAAGTAATTGAACAGGCCGGCTGCATTTGGCGCGCCGGAGTCATCCACGTAGATGAAATTGCCGGAGCTATCGCGCTGGGCGATAAGGTACGCCTGCAGTGCCGCGGATCGGTTCTGGCGGATGGGATTCATCAGCGTGGGCGCGAGCGCCAGCCACGCGGCGTCGTTGGGCTGCTGGGCTTTGAGTTCGCCGAGCGCGCTGGCCGCCTGGTTTTCGGCGGTGATTTCGTCTTGCGGGACGGCGCCCCAGGTCACAATCTGCGCGGCGAGAGTTTGAGTTACCGCCGCGCCAATCGCGGCGGCCGCGGCGGTGGTCCCCATCTGGCCACGGGCGACGGTCCACACGGTGTTGTCGCCGCCGCTAACTGCCGTCACATGCAGAATCTCGGAGCCAATATAGACGTAGAACTCTGCTGACGGGAAGCCGATGTCGCTTGCTACCGTGATCGCGGTGTCTGAGACCGAGGCCGTGATGGCGAACACGAGGGTGGTACTGGGCGTGGCGGCTCCCGCGCCGCCTGCCGTCACCGCGCCAGCCATGGCCTCGAGCGTTCGCAGCGCATCATAAGTGGCGGGCTGCACGTACATCAAGGGGAAGGCTAAATGAAGCGCGGCGGCGAACGCCTCAATATCTGTGAGCGGCCAGCCGGTGATGGCCTGAAGCGCACCCTGCGCCTGCGCCGCATTCGCGAAGGTAAGGTTGCTGGATCCCTCGATGACATCGTACAGCGTCTGTACCGACGACGAAGGCGGGGCGGCTGTCCACAAGCGCGCCAGCTTGATCACCAGAATGGTGGTCAGTAGCGGGAACAAGTTCACCGCGGGCTGGCTGGTAGTGACCGGGAGCTTTGCAAAGTTAAGTCCGCCGTACACGTCAGCGTTGGCGAGCAGCCAAGTGAGATCGGTGGCGACGAGTTTCAGCCCCCGGACGAGTACTGCGGCTTTGTCGAAGAGCTGTATGGCCAGGAACTGGTTCGGGAAGTTGGTTTGGGTGATGGCCGGCAAAGTGCTCATCGCGGTCGTTGCAGGCGATATCGAGGCATGGCTCAACCCGCCTGGCAACGCCGTGTTCGTGCTCGTGACGTTGCTTCCGGGTGCGCCGGGCGTGAGCGCCGTGATCGTTATCACTGCACCAGACACAGTGCAAGGAATCAGGAACGCACTTGGCCCAGTCACGGCCGGCGAGGCGTTGATGGCGTCGGCGAAGTCTGAAGCTGTTTGGCTGATGCTGCCGCTGTCTTTAGCCTTTAGAGTGTACGCAACGGTGACCGTGTTTTGCAGGTTGTCGGTGAGAACGGTTTGCAACGTGTCGCCGCTCACCGGAACTCCGCCGATCGTAATAGTCGCCGCAGGAGCCACCGGACCGACCAGCGAGGGATCCTCGAGCACTGTCAGCAAGGTGTTCCCAGTCCCTGGCACCTGGAGGTTTTCTAAAATCAAGGCCGTGACATCGCTGGCCAGCGGGGCGGCGCTCGGGGTATGGGCATTGGCAGCGACAGTGGCGATAACGCTGCCATCCAGATCGCCGCTGGTCGGCGTCACTGCTGCTCCACTCGCAGCGCCTGCGGCAACAGTTCCTTGCTGACCGCGCGCAACCTTCCATTTCGTGTTGCCGGCGCCGCTTACCGCTGTCACAAATAGAATCTCGGAACCGATATAAACGTAGAAGCTCGGTGACGGAAAGTTGACGTCGCTGGTCACGATGATCGTGGTGTCCGAGGCACTGATGGGCAATGCGAGCGTGGTCTTAGCTGCGAGCAGTCCGGCAACCGCCTGCTGCACCGCGCCTAGGGCTGTGGCAATGTTCGCCTGGGTCATCTGCGTGGTCGTGGCCCATCCTACGGTGAGACTGACCGTCGCGTTGGAAGGGGCAGATGCTGCGGTGGTGCCCTGCTGGCCGCGCATGACCGTCCAAATCGTATTGCCGAAACCGCTTACAGCCGTTACCAGCAGAATCTCGGAGCCGATGGAGACGTAGAAGCTTGGTGACGGAAAGTTGAACCCGTTGGCGACGGTGATCGTGGTGTCGTTGGCCGTGATAATGGGCAACGCAAGCGTGGTGCTGACTGGCGGCGTGAGCAGATAGGTGAGGGCGTCGACTGTAAGGCCGGATTGCTGTATGACGGTCGCTCGTGTCAGGAAGGCCAGTGTATCCGCGGGAGATGCGAGCAACGGAGTGAGCGCCGCCAAGGGACTGGCCGCCGCAGGACTCAGCAGGCTGGCGACGTTGAGGAGGTTGGAAATTGAAAACTTCGACGCAACGGCCAGAGCGTTGACGCGGTAGATCAGACTGAGATTGCCCAGTGTGAGTATGTTATCGGTGAGGGCCACGAGCGTGGTGAGATCGGACCCGGAAACACCGAGCGCCGGCTGAATGGCTTTCACGTGATCGCTCAACACAGTATCCGCGATGGCGCCGCCTGTGGCCAAAGCTGCCATATCCGGGTCGGGGGCTGCCCAGGTCACCGTTGGATTCAGGAAGATCTGCGCATAGAGGGAGGTGGTGGTAGTGCCATCCGGATCGCGGTGCGTGCCAGTGTCAATGTTCTCGTAGAAGGCGAGTTGTTGGTCCACGGTGAGGCCGGTCGCGCGCTGAAGCTGCCAAAAAGCCTGTAATGCGACCAGAGTTTGCTGGTCCAGGTGGCCATTGCCAACCGACGTCGCACGCAGCAGCAGATCGAGTTCCCACATTTTGTAGCCGGTGTAACCCCAGAGCCGGAGGAAGCGGATCGCACGATCTAGGAAGCCTTCGTCGAGCGGCTTAAGTACCTGTTTGCTGGTCATGCAAGTGTCGTCGACCCCCTGGATCGCGACATTAAGGCCGCCTTGCACCCAGGCGGCCTCCAGAAGCTCGAGGAGTGACTCATAGGTAAGAGACGCGGCCTGAAGGAACGTGGGTACCTGAGCGAGCTCAGTTAGAGGGTTGGTATTCCATACGACCTCTAAGGCAGCGGAAGAGGAATTTGGGGTGGTGACGAGAGTTTCCGCATAGACATTCATGCCGAAAACCTCAGCCGCAACCCCAACCTGCTGGCCGACGGTCGCTCCGCTGAGAGGCAGCAACGCCTGACGGAGTTGCCACAGCGGCAGGTTCCATTGCTGGAGATAGGTGCGCAGCTCGTCGAGTCCAGTGCTGTAGGGCAAGGATTGCGGATAGCTGGCGCTGAACAGCTTGACGTAAGCGCCCTGGTTGAAGTATTCGGGCGCGGCGCTGAGTTGGGCTGCGGTCGCGTCCGCTGAAGTTTGTTTCCACTGCGGGTTGATGGAGGAGGTGAGCGTCACCGCCGCACCGCTCGAGGCAGACGCTGCGATGGTGCCCTGCTGTCCACGCGAAACCGTCCATGTCCTGTTGCCGACGCCGCCGACGGCCGTCACCAGAAGAATTTCGGAGCCGATGGAGACGAAGAAGTTGGGCGATGGGAATCCGGCGTCACTGGCGACGCTGATGGGGCTCTGCGAGACTGTAACTGCGGAGGTGAGCTTGGTGTCCACCGAGGGCGGTGGGCTGATCTTGTCCGCGAGCAGTTCATTCACCAAGTCAATGTAAGGCAATTCCGTATCTGTGTTCGGACAGTTGAGAAGGAGATTTCGGATGTCCGGGCGCCGTCCGTCCAATACATCAAGCACCGTCTTCGAGCCCTGCGGGTGGTTGCGGAGCCACAGGAGCAGGTCGCAGAGATAGGCGGCTGGGCTCAGGATGGAAGTGCAATCATCAGTGGCGCAATAGTCCTGCGAGCCAAACAGCGTGGCCAAAGTCGGGTCGCGGTCCGTCGCCGCCTTCACGGTGGTGTTGAGATTCGGAAACTGCCCTATCGCCTTCGGCAAAACGCCGATCGAACCCGTGTTCAGTTTCATGTAGAGGCCGACGACGTTGGCATAGCGTTGCTCGGCGGCCTGAAAGGCCTGAGTTGCCTCGGACTCGGTGAGACCGGCGGCAGTGGCCTTGACGAGGAACTGTTGCTGGCCGAGCGTGGAGATTTGACTGGCTGACGTGATGCCGAGGCCGAGCAGCGTCTGGGCCACATCCGGGTTCGGCGCCACGCGCATGACGCGTTGGAAGCTCCGGGCGTTGGCCACCACAGCGGCTTGGTCGTCTGTGCTGATTCCGGCGAATGCCTTGTCGCCCTGATCGGCGAGATAAACAGCAACGTTGTCCGTAAGCAGTTCGAGGCTGGGGTTGTTCTTGAAGAATTGAATTAGAGGTTGCTGCTGGGCCTGCGGCACCAGGGTGGCGGCTGCGATCCGGCTGGAAAGCGCAGCGGTGGGGTAGGCACGCGTGACGCGTGCGTAGACCACACTCGCGAGTGCATCGGCCGAACTCGCCGTCCCCACGGCAGCTGTGGCCGACGGCGAACCTGTCTGGTTGATCAATTGGACCCAATCCTGCTCGCTCAGCCGGGCCAACTCGGACAGAGTAGTGTAGGTTCCAGAGGAAAATCCCTGGACCAGATTCTGCAGTAGTGGCACGAAATTCTGAACAAAGGCGCCGATCGATAACGTGAGCTCGATGTCCGCCGCCTGCGCCGCTGTGAAGCCGTTCTGGCCGTTGCCGAGCGTGTTCCAAAAGTCGGTTATCGACTGGGTATTGGCGGCCAGCGCCTGGGCGAAGGCCTGCTGCTTGGCCTGCGGGATCGCCGCCACGTCGAGGAGTTGAGCGAGCGTCGAATTGCCGACCAGATAAGGCTGGTTTAGTAGGTCGGTGGTGTGCAGTGCCTGCAATTCGCTGACGAGCTGCGAAACTTGTTCTGTGAATTGGGGACCGATGAGGTCAAGGGCAATGGCCCCGGTAATTGTCTGGGTCTGCACGTCCGCCGACAGACCGAAGATTATCGACGCAACGTTCTGCACAAGGGGGGCGATCAAGGTGAAATTCTGGCTAGCGTCGAGGAAGGGGCTGGGCAGCGTCGCTGGAACCTGCTGGCGGAGGAAGGCATAAAAGGCGGGCGCGGGAATCTTGAACGCCGTCTCGAGCCGGGCCGACAGCGCGACTCGCATCACGACTTCGGTGCTCTGGCCCAGTTCGGTCGCCAGGAACGAGATATCCTGGTGAGTGCTGTTTTCGACGAGATCGCTGAGCTTGACGCCGTCGAGCAACGGTTCAATCGACCGTACGAGCGTTGCCCACTCCGATTGATCGGGCGGCTCAAAGTTGAGATCAATCTCCAGAGTTGGCCGTGCCTGGGTCAGGGATGAAAAAAGCGGAGTGCCTAGGTACTCCGACAGGGCTTCGACGATCAACAGCAGCGGTTGTGGCGCGTTTTCAGGAACGCGATAGCGCAAATGATAGCGTCCGTGTTCCGACGTCTCTCCTGCAGCCAATTCCCTCCGTTCGCG
>Ga0181518_10000909_pt1 | contig 31440 bp, 29 predicted proteins | sample PEATcosm2014_Bin_28_FD_119751 | JGI IMG/M metagenome (GOLD analysis project Ga0181518, IMG submission 119751) | Peatland microbial communities from MTU Mesocosm Facility, Houghton, MI, USA - PEATcosm2014_Bin01_60_metaG | ecosystem: Environmental > Terrestrial > Soil > Wetlands > Peat | place...
GCCGGCCAGAAACGTGAGCACGATGGCGCCTGTTCCGGCCAAAAAGGTAATCCACGGCGTGTTGCCCAGCAATCCGCCCTGCGCAAAATAGGCAACCGCAACCAACTGGGCAACCGTGCCCACTACAATTTCAGAAAGCGCCGTCGAGATCTTGAACCAGATCGCCAGCAGCGTGGCGGCCAGCGCCAACCCCACCCACAATGCGGCCAAAGCCCATGTGTTCATCATGAACGCAAACTCCTGGATTTTCGTTCAGGGAACCAACCGGGACACGTCTCCTCAACAGGGTTCCCTGTCAGGAGTCATCATCTGTCCGGCCTGTTGAGTGGACAGCGGTTAAAGGTGAACTCCTTCACCGTAACTAACTCTTCCCTTATAAGCGACTGAGCGCCGCGCGGTCAAGGAGCCACACGCCTGCTATCATTCCGTTTCGCTACCGCTTCAGCAGGTCAATGGGCTGGGTGAAATCCGTAACGCGGATGTGCTTTGCCAGCGCCGTGTGCTGCCGCTGGAGAGCTAAAAACATCTCCCATGCGACGCGACGGTAGCTGAAGTGACCGGCGGGACCGGAGCGCAGTTCAATGATGTACTGCGCCTCGGCAAAGTCCATTTTGAACAGGCTGCGGACGCGCGTGGCCAGCGGCAACAGGTAGAGAGCGGATTGGGCAGCTTCTGGTGCCTGACTGGATACAATCCGTGCACTGGCAGCGTGGGCGGCTTCGATGGCCGATTGGTAATCAGCCAGAACACCGGCCTCGGCGAGAATGTTCACCTCCGGGCCAAAATCGCCTGACGCGGGCGTCTCGTAGCCATGCTGGGTAGTGAAAGGCTGAATGATCTGCGTGCAGCGGCGATGGCGGTGCATGTCGCGGAAGCCGCCGATGTCCATCAGGATGTCAAAGCGCAGAGCTGCACCGGCATAGAAGGCGCGCAGAGCCTCGTCGTGCTTGCCGCGGTGCCGCAGGCCCAGCTCAATGATCTCCGCCACGCGGGCCTCGGGCAGCCCTGCAACCAAGTCGCGAATCTGCCGGTAGGGGTGGTGGCTGGCCGAGTAAAGCAGCGTGGAGGCCAGCTCAACCTCGAGTGATTCGGTGTACTCAACAAGATCAATTACCGGGGCAACCGCTACGGTCAGCCCCTTCAGAATTTCACTTGCAGCGCGTGCTAATTCAGCGCGGGTCTGGATCTCATACTCGTTGGGCTGGGCGTATTTGACCAGCGTGGGCGCGCTGCGGACCTCACGCGTGAGGAGCATGGCGGCCTCGCCGGCCAACTCCGTATCAGACGCCGCCAATTTTTCAACAAACGCGGCGCCGGCCTGGGCGTTCACGTTCCAGGCCGGGCCGGTGGCGGCTTCGCGCAGCTTGAGTCCCAGGTCGCGCACCTCGGCGGCGGGGTGGGAGAGCAGCCGCGAGACCTGCGTTTCCAGGGTGCGCGCGTTTGTGATCTGGCCCAGCGAGGTGTTGGTGGCCAGGGGAAGCAGGTAGCGGGCTACGTCAAAGGCGCGGGCCTTGAGGGTTCGCTCGTAGGCGTCAGCCTGCATGGTTTCAGGGCAGGGAACACGCCGGCGCAGGGCATCGAGGACGGCTGTGGTGGTCCGCTGGTAGGTGTCAAAAAGCTTTCCGATGTTTTCGGCGTAGAGCATGGCCGACCCGGAATCCGCCCCGAAATCCGGGAAAAACCAGCCGGATTTGAGGAAGTTCTGATACCTTGTGGATCGCTCCTGGCCGTCCCACCGCTGCTCGTCCACCAGCACGATGGCTGCCAGCAAACTGAGCCTTTCCACGGCCATGGCTACGTGGGCCAGGTCGGCGATCGAGCGGTGGCCATATTGAAAATAAAAGGTATTGAGAAACTGTTCGGCGCGCTGGAGGTTGATCTCGGCCAGCGACTCGCGCATGGAAAGAGCGGAGCGGGAGTACCTGGCCATGGCGTATGCCAGCACTTCGGGGTCAGCGCCGTGGATGGCGAAGACTTCGGTCTGGTTGCGGGCGCCGGGGGGCATAATAGATTCGCTGGACATTTTGAGGTCTCGCGAACAGAATACGGCATGGGGGCGGATTGAGGTTTGCACGCGCGATCCCGCTCCATGCATCCTTTAACAGACGAAGCGAGAGCGACAGGGCAAGAGAAGGAGCAAGGGCCATGCGGGAGTATCCGATACGCACATCGCGCGAACCGCATCCCTTGCCGCCGGGCCGCTGGCTGATCTCCCAGCGGTGGAACAATTTGCTCTTCGCGCACTGGCCGGTTCCGGCCTCTTCGCTTGCGCCGCTGCTGCCCGAAGGCTTGCAGGTGGACACCTTTCAGGGCTCCGCGTGGCTGGGGATCATGCCCTTCCGGATGGACCGGGTCAAGGTGCGCGGCCTGCCGCCGATTCCCGGAGCGCGCAGTTTTCCCGATCTGAGTTTGCGCACCTACGTCCGCGAAGAGCGGACGGGAACGCCGGGGGTGGTCTGTCTCTCGCTGGATGCCAGCAACCTGCTGGCGGTGGCCGCGGGGCGCGCTTTCTATCGCCTGCCCTACCACTGGGCAGAGATGCATCTGGAGCAGCGCACGGAGCGGGAGTTTGCGTTCTATAGCCGCAGGCGGTTTGCCGGCCGGCCGGTGGTCTTCAAGGCGCGCTACCGCGGTTTGGGCCCATCGCGGAAGCTGGCGGAGAGCCGCCCCGGCTCGCTGGATCACTTCCTGATCGAGCGTTACTGCCTGTTCTCGACCAACCGGGTCGGGCAGCCTATCCGCGCCAACCTGCACCACACCTCCTGGCCGCTCGAAGAGGCCGAGGCGCAGATTGAGCAGAACAATCTGGCCGAAGTGCTCGGGCTGCGGTTGCCGGACCAGGAGCCGGTGCTGCACTACTCGCGCCAGTTGGCCGTTTATGTGTGGCCGGCGGAGCTGGTGCGGCCGGCCATGGTGACGCGCCCCGTGACGGTGGCGGCCACACCCTCAGGGTGAAAAGCCAGCTTCCAGCCTTTTAGCTTCTAGCTCCTCGTTTTAGCTGTCCGGCTTTCGGCTAGAGGCTAGCGGAGCAAGTCGCGGACTCTCCCCCATTTATACTGAGGACGAGATGGCGCGGAAACGTGCGCGCACGGAGGTCAACGGACGAATATGGCGGATTTAACGGGAAGAATTGCGCTGGTAACCGGCGCTGCGCAGGGAATCGGGCGGGCCTGTTCGCTGGAGCTGGCGCGGGCCGGGGCCACGCTGGCTGTGGCGGACATCAACGAGGAAAAGCTGGCCCTGGTTGCGGCGGAGATTGAGGCGCAGGGCGGCACGGCGGCGGCCTTTCGGCTGGATGTGTCCAACCAGGAATCAATCGAAGCCGGAGCCAAAGCGGTGCTGGAACGCTTCGGCAAGGTTGAAATCCTGGTCAACAACGCCGGCATCGCCCGCGACGCGCTGATGATCAGCATGAAGCGCGCCGACTGGGACCTTGTCCTCGCCATCAATCTGACCGGGCCATTCCTGCTCACCCAGGCCCTCCTGCGGCCCATGATCAAGAACCGTTGGGGAAGGATCATCAACATGGCCAGCGTAGTGGGCCGCGCCGGCCAGGCCGGCCAGGTGAACTACGCAGCTTCCAAGGCCGGGCTGATCGGGCTGACCCGCTCCCTGGCGCGCGAGGTGGCCTCGCGGGGGATTACCGTAAATGCCGTGGCGCCGGGCTACATTGAGACGCCCATGACCGCGGTGCTGGACGAGAAGGTGAGCGCGGCGATGCTGGCCAATATACCCCTCGGCCGGCGGGGAACGGATCAGGATATTGCCCAGGTAGTCAATTTTCTCGCCTCGGATGCGGCCTCCTACATTACCGGCCACGTCCTGGACGTGAACGGCGGAATGTTCATGGGAGGATAAGGCGAGGGCAGCGCCAGCATTAATTAATGTTGGGCAACACAGGAATTATGGTCGGGCAATACAGGCTGCGGAATACTCGTTCGGAATGGGCCTGCTCTGGACTCTACTTGCGTTTGACTATCTGGGTTGCGGCGCGGACGCGGCGTCGCGCGGAATGGCCGGCATTCCTCCCGGCGGCATACCCATGACCGTGACAGACGCGGCTACAAAGATTCCATCCTTCACCGCGCCCTCGACGCGCACCATGTCGCCCACCTGCACATCAGCCAGCGTGATCGGTTCGCGGCGCTTGCGGAAGGTGGTGTCCTCGTCGGCCACAAAGGCATGCGCGGCGTTGTCCACCGAGCCCAGCAGCGTAACCTTGGTTTCGATGATCGCTGTCACCTTGCCCATCAACCAGGTTCTGCCATAGTTTGCCCGCATCTCGCGCAACTGCCTGGCGCGCTCAGGATCGAGCTGCGCGATCACCACAGCGCCCACCGATTTGGCCGCCGCATCCACTTCTCCCATCACGCCCACCGCGTCGCCCACTTTTATGTCGGTAGGTTTGAGCATCTGCGGGGGATTGCCGCCCGCGCCCATGCCTTCCACGCCCTCGCCACGCTGCCGGATCGCCTGCTTCACAATGCGAGTGTTGGCGCTGAAGTGGATCGTATAGGTGTCGCCTGCGTCTGTCTTGATGATGTAGTGATCCGCGGCAACCTCAGTCACGGTTCCGGTAATTCCGCCTCCGCCGCCCATGCCGCCGCCCCATCCACCTTGTCCAGTTCGTCCGCCGCGACCGCCGCGCTGGTTTGCATCCTGAGCGGAAGCGGCTACGCTGAGCGCGAGGCCAAAGACGATTGCGGACAACAGACGGACTTTCATGGCAACTCCTGCGGGCGGAAAGATAACCCTACCCACATAGACGTTGGCGGCGCATCAATAGACGACACGCTACCGTACTCGTGCCCACAGGTTCCGGCTCTGGCGTCGGCCCTTCTTCTTTACTTTCCGTGGGGAATAATAAAGCCAGCGCAGTAGGCCATAGGCAATCAGCAACAGGATCGCGGAGGTGAGCAAGTTGGTAAACGCAAACTGGTAAGGGAAGGGCGGAGGGGCTGAGTTATGGTTAGACATCTCCCAGAATTGCCGTTGTGTGATCCAGTGTGTGATGGGCTCAATAAAGATGTCCACAAATCGCATAACCCCATAAGCGAATAACGAGCCAAGGGCGATGGCGCCCACAAAGCTATCGACAAGGGCGGTCTTGATATTGACAAGAGCTGTCTTCAATCGTTCAAGCATGTTATTTCCTCAAAAGTTTGTTTCGCAAATTGCCTAAACTGCGCAGCGGACCAACGCCGTATACCCAGCGGGAGAGCAGCCAGGCGGCAGCCAGATTGGCCAGGGCTAATAGTAGGATGGTAAAAGTGATCGGTAACATTGACGAAGTTACGTAACTGCGAGTAACAGGGAAAGATGGAATATCTCGGATCGCCACCGCTGTGATCAGGTACGCCACTGCTGTGATCAGGTAAGAGACGACCTGGCTAACAGGTTCCCACAGAGCAAAGACTGCTTCTACTGCGGAAAAGAAGATCAGCATCGCAATCGTGACGGCCGCGACGTGAGAATCAATCAGTACTTTGCGCAGAGAGGCTGGCACGGTTACTCCCGTTCGACGCCATTATTGCACCATTTCTTCCTTCAACCAAATGAATTTCGTTGCCACGCCGCAAAAGCAGGCGCCCTACACGGATTCCGGAGCGAAGCCGCTCATGGCCGCCGGGCGCAGACGACACGAGGAATCCCTTGCAGATCGGGGACGAACTCGATCTGCTCAAAGCCGGCGGTTGTGAGCAACTCTGTAATCGCCGGCGACTGGCCGTAATCGATCTCGAGCGCCACATATCCGCCGGGAGTGAGCGCGTCAAAGGCGGCGGGGACGAGACGGCGGTAAACGTCGAGTCCGTCGTCTCCGGCAAACAGCGCCAGCGCGGGCTCATACTCGCGCACCTCGACGGAGAGCGTGGCGCGGTCGCTCGTGGGCACGTAGGGCGGATTCGAGACGATTAGTTCGAATTGTTCGCCAGCGACGGGGGTGAGCAAATCGCCCTTTAGAAAGCGGATATGATCAGCGAAACCAAGGCTCTCAGCATTGAATCGGGCTACTTCAAGCGCAAAAGCCGAGAGATCAATTGCTGTGATCTCTGCTTCGGCCCAGTCATGGGCAATGCTGATAGCGATGCAACCTGAGCCGGTACCAACATCGAGAATGCGAGGCGGCCAGCCCGCTTTGTGGGGGTCTGTCCTACTCTGTTTGTTTTCTCCGTTATGAGTTGCAGGGCGAACTATTTGAAATGAGAAGAATCTTTTTGGCCTGTTGTCGAAAACCGGAATCAATTGTATTGCTCGTTCGACAAGGAGTTCGGTCTCCGGCCGCGGAATCAGCACATCCGGCGTAACGCGAAACGGCATCCGGTAGAACTCAGTTTCGCCTGTGATGTATTGGATAGGTTCGCCGCGACGGCGACGCACTAATAACTCGCTGTAACTCTTCGCCTGTTCGCCGGAGAGTTCCTCCTCTGCGTGAGCCAACAGCCAGGTGCGGCTATTGCGGAGCGTATGCGTCAGCAACGCTTCCGCGTCCCGGCGCGCGCTCTGGGGATGTGGACCATCCTTCAGCGCGAACTCCCCAATTTCGAGATGATGGCGCAGCGAAGCCATAAAATGCCTCAAGCTCCCCGGCTGCTGTCTGTCTTCAACTGTTCGGCCTGGGAGTTGGAAATCAGCGCATCCACGATGGGCTGCAGGCGGCCTTCCATCACCTGGTCGAGCTGGTGCAGCGTCAATCCGATGCGATGATCGGTCAGCCGGTTCTGCGGAAAGTTATAAGTGCGAATCTTCTCGCTGCGGTCGCCGGTGCCCACCTGCTGCTTGCGCTCCCTGGCCAGCTCCGCATTTTGCCGCTCCATCTCCATCTCGTAGAGCCGCGAGCGCAGCACGCGCATCCCCTTTTCGCGGTTCTTGATCTGCGATTTCTCGTCCTGGCAACTTACCACGGTGTTAGTGGGAATATGAGTAATGCGCACGGCGGAGTAAGTGGTATTCACCGACTGACCGCCGGGGCCCGACGAGCAGAAAGTATCGATGCGAATGTCCTTGGCCTCGATCTTCACGTCCACCTCCTCGGCCTCGGGCAGCACGGCCACCGTCACCGCCGAAGTGTGCACGCGTCCCTGCGTCTCCGTCTCCGGAACGCGCTGCACGCGATGCACGCCGCTCTCCCACTTCATCTGCGAGTAAACGCGATCGCCCTCGATGATGGCGATCACTTCCTTGTACCCGCCCACGCCCGACTCGGACATCGACAGCAGCTCGACCTTCCAGCGGTGCTGCTCGGCGAAGCGCGTGTACATGCGAAAGACCTCGGCGGCAAACAGCGAGGCCTCGTCGCCGCCCGTGCCGGCGCGGATTTCCAGGATCACGTTCTTCTCGTCGTTGGGATCCTTGGGCAACAGCAGCATCTTGATCTCTTCTTCCAGCGCCGGTTCGCGCGGAGCCAGTTGGGCGATCTCCTCCTCGGCCATCTCCTTCATCTCCGGGTCGGCCAGCATGGCGCGCGCCTGGGCCAGCCCCAGACGCACCAGCTTCAGCTCGCGAAACTTCATCACCGGGTTTTCAAGGGCGCTGAGCGCCTTGCCCGCCTTCTGATATTTTTCGCGGTCGTTGACAATATCGGGCTGCGAGAGCTGCGCGGAGAGCTCTTCGTAACGCTGCTCCATCTGTTGCAAACGGTCAATCATGGGAATACCTCATGCGCACGGACAAAAATCATTCGCCCATGCGGGGGCGCGTTGCTATTTTAGGGGAATAAATCTGAAAATGGGCAGAAATCGACTCTCGGCGGCAAGCGCCGCTAGAGCGGGGCCGGGATGGGGTGACGGCGAGTCATGCTGCTTTTATTCTAGCGCGAAAGCGCGGTCGGAAGCGAACGAGCTTCGACTTTGCTCAAAAGCACTCACTGGGCTTGCAATCGCTGACCAGCGGCATCTGCAACGTCGAGTCGTGCCCTGCGCCGGAGTAGATGGTGATCGTCGCCGGCCGGTAGTCTGCCGGTTTGGCGGTCATGATGTTGGGCACGAAGCTCTGGGGGATGCGGTCGTAGAGCGGAAACCAAGTGCTCTGAATCTCGACCACCATCGTGTGGCCGGCCTTGAAGACGTGATCCACGTCGTGAAGCGAGAACTTGTACTCGCGAATTGCTCTGGCTTTCAACGGAGCCGCCTTTTCAAAACTGTTCAGATACCGACCGCGAAAGATTTCCGCATTAGTCATCAGTTGGTAGCCGCGCATCTTCGCATCGGGGTCGTCGTCGGGGTACTGGTCGATCAGCTTGACCACCATGTCGTTGTCCGTCCCGGTGGTCGAGGCGAAGATGTCGGCGATCACCTCTCCGGTCAGCACCAGGTCCCGCTTGAGCAAGGGCAGCCTCCACACGGCCACGTCCTTGCGATCGGTAACAAAGCGCTGGTCCTCAGTGAGCCAGTTGCCCCACTGCGAGCCTTCGCTATAAGTCTCCTGGATGGGCCGATGGCGATAAGGAACAGGATTGGCCGGGTCGCTCAGGTAGCTTGTCTTTGCTTGGGCGGTCGAGCCGCTCCAACTGAGCAGGCCCGCGCCCTCAAGATGCAGGCTGGTAGGCCGGGATTCCCTGGGAGGAAAGTGCGAGTAATACTTCCAGGTATTCGAGCCGGTTTGAAAGCTGGCCGTGTCTTCCAGGTCGAAGCCCGATGGATTCGCGCCGGATTGGTTTGAATTGGGCGCATCCTTCAGATAGTGGGCAAAGAATTTTGCCTCGATGCGCGTGCGAAACTCCTTGCCGACAGGCTCGGTGAAGTCGAGATTGCCCAGATGGCGCGAAGAAGACGCCCAATAACCGTGGCGCCACGGGCCGAGAACAAGATAGTTCTGGTGGTTTTGGTCGCGGGGTTCGAGCGTAGAGTACTCGATTTGCGGACCGAACATATCTTCCTGGTCGTAATAGCCGCCCACGGAAAGGGTAGGGACGGCGACCGCCGAAAGCGAGTGCTGAACGCCGCGCGAGCGCCAGAGGCTGTCGTAAGCAGGATGTTCGAGGAAGAGTTTCCAGGTGGGCAGAATCTTGGAGCCGGACTGTTTCACGTCTTCAGCAAAGTTTCCGCGCTCCAGAAAGAAATCAAAACCATCGCGAGGTTTGCCGTCCTTATCCTTGCCGTAATCGGGGATGATTTCTTCCTTGCCGGACTCCATTCTGAGCACGTAGTCGTAGCCGTAGCTCTGGCGGAAGGCGCCGTTGTGAAAGAAGTCGTCGCCCATCCAGGCGTCGATCATGGGCGCCTGCGGGGAGATGGCTTTGACGGCGGGGTGGGGATCGATGCCGGCCGCCATGGCCAGAAAGCCCGGGTAGCTGGTGCCGATGAAGCCCGCGCGCCCGTTGTTTCCCTCCACATTCTTCAGCAACCAGGCCACGGTGTCGAAGGCGTCGGTGCTTTCGTCCGTGGCCTTCGAGTCGCGATGGTCTGCCATCGGTCGGCTCATGATGAATTCGCCCTCGCTCTTGTAGCGCCCGCGAATGTTCTGAACAACATAGATGTAGCCGTCGCGGGCCAGTTCAGGGCGAACGCTGACGAATGAGGCGCGGTTGGTTCCGTCCACGCCGTAGGGCGTGCGCTGAATGAGGAAGGGCAGCGGCGCGGTGATGTCGGCGGGCTTAAGAATAACCGTATGCAGCTTGACCCCGTCGCGCATGGGAATCATCGCTTCGCTACGCTGGTAGTCGTGGAAGAGGTGATGGACGGGCTCGCCAGTGCGATGATAAGTGTCTCCGGGCGTATCTGAAAAGACCACGCTGCCGCCGCGGTTTGCGGCATCGAGGATAAACCGCAAGGTGAACTTCGCGTGGGGCCAACTGAACTCGGTGGCGGAGACAGGCTTGAGTTCGGTGGGAACATTGCGCTCGGACTCGACGATGAGCTTTCCGTCCTGGACGTAAAAACTAAGTGGCGTGTCGGGCTCATGCGGATCGGTGTACTCGCCGGCCAGCCCTTCGAGTTGGGCAGGCGAGAGGAGAATAGCCTTCGCTTCCTGTGGGGCTGTCTGAGCGAATTCGGGCACAACCGAAAGCGAGGCAACGAATAGAACCAGGAGAGCGAGACGAGAACGAGTCAAGCGACAACCCCCACAGATTTCGGATCATGAACCTTATAACTCGATGATAAGTGAAGGGTATGAACTTTAGCCCGTACCCTTCAAACTGCAAAGAAACTTTGAACGGACATCCAATGCTGAACTAATGCGCGTGGCCGTGGCGAGAGTGGCCTCCGGCCATCTCTTCCATGGGAACGACGCATCCTTCCAGCCGCTCACAGCCCATGTGCTCGAACTGGATGGTGGCGTGGCTGATGTGGAAGCGCTCGATGAGCAACTGGTTGAGCCGGGCCAGGATGTAGGCGCTCTCCGACGGGGGAATGTCGGCGATGGTAACGTGGCAGGCCAGGGCGCTGGAGTTCGAGCCCAGGCTCCAGACGTGCAGGTCGTGAACATTGACCACTCCCTCCACGGCCCCCATGCCGGAGCGAATCTCGGTGAGCGAGACGCCGCGGGGCGTGCCTTCCAAAAGTATATTGAGGGTCTCGCGGACGATGCCCATGCTGGTCCAGAGAATGAGCGCGGCAATCATCAGCGAGAGAGCCGGGTCGATCCAGTTCCGTCCGGTCAGCAGGATACCCGCGCCGCCGGCTATCACCGCGGCGGTCGAAAGCGTGTCGCCGGCCATGTGGAGAAAGGCCGAGCGCAGGTTCACGTCGCGCGCCACGCGCCACAGCAAAGCCGCGATCACGCCGTTCATCACCACGCCGGCCGCGGCCACAATCATCATCAACCGGGGCTGTACTGTAACCGGCGCCGAGAGCCGGCGGAGGGCTTCGAGGGCAATCCAAATCGAAATTACGATGAGCGTGGCCGCGTTCAGAAAGGCGGCCAGCACTCCCGCCCGCTGGTAGCCGAAGGTCTTCGAGGAACCGGCGGGAAGGGATTGCAAGTGGACGGCGGTAAAGCTGAGCAGCAGGGCCAGAAAATCGGAGGCGTTGTGGCCGGCCTCGGACAAAAGAGCCAGCGAGTGGGCGCGCAGTCCGGCAACGAAGGTGACCGCCACGTAAGCGAGCGTGGCAATAAGCGAAAAACGCAGCACGGATTGAGTTCTGTTTGCGCCGGAGCGGGAAGGCGCCGCGTGGAAAAGCATAGGGATAGTATACCGGGGGTGGGTATCTAAAGCCAGCTGCGCCTACGCTGGATGGCTTGCCAGAAAGCTTGTGCGAGCGATTAGCGAGCAGTTGGCCGCACCGCAGGCGCCGAGCGAATAGCGAGCGGCTGGCCCCACCGCAGGTGGCGCAGGCGCCTACTCGTTGGCCTCGATGCGCCGCCCGTGCGCATCCTGCAACCCCCGCGTGTTCATCCGGAAGAGCGCCGCGAACGTGCGCAATTGGTCGCGGCTCAGGCTCAGCTCCTGCTCGAAGACAAACCAGCGCACTCCCTCGGTGCAGGGCGGAGCGGTCAGCGAACCCATGAAGGTCCAGTAGCCGCGGTCGGCGGGCAGCAAGCCGCCCGCGCTCACCATCTCCGCTACCTTTTCGGTCGCGCCGGCCGTCCTGGGCAGATGCGGCCACAGCGCGGCCAGCACGGCGTTGGGGTTGCCGGCCTCCTCGCGCAACCGCACCGTCACCACGGCTAGACTGCCGTCGGCGCCGCGGTGCAGCAGTTGCACGTCCATGTCGGTCACCTTGCCCTTCACCGCCTCTTCGCTGGGATGGTGAAAGTCGAACTGAATCAGCTCATAGCGCACGCCGCCAGCCACGATGTAGCTGCCGTGGTCCACGCGCGCCACGATGGTGCGGCCATCGTTCACCAGCGTCACCGGCCCGGCGATGTAGTGGAACTCGATAGGCGCGAGCGCCTTGTTCAAGTGAGCGCCGCGAATGTCGAGGGGCGACTGCTCATGGCCCTGCGAGCAGGCTCGGTAGGCCGCGTCCAGCTTGCCCCAGACCAGCGGGCCGGTCTTGCCCTGGTAGCTCCAGGGAGCGGCATTCTGATCGACGATTTGCGCGGCGGCCACGGCGGCTAGGCCCAGTGCTAGAACGGTAAGTACAGGAAAACGCATCGATTGCTCCTTGACAGAAAAGACGCGCAACGCGCTAGAGAGCATTCTAAGGCATTTACGGGACGGCGTTCCTGCTTTTATTGTGCGGCGGCGGAGATCGATCGGACGGAGGTTGGACATACGGTCATTCTACGTTGCCGGATCGTATTCATCTGCAAAATGGGTTGGGGAGGGTTGTGCGCCCGACGAAGCATGAGGAGGCGTCCAGATCCGAAAATCCGGACCTGTGGCACCCGCATTTGCCCGACGATCCGCCGCCGTCGCTTTTCGTACAATGGAAGCGAGTCACGCTCGCTCCTGGCGAATCGCATACTGTCACAGTCGCAATCGACATGCGGATATTGCAGACGTTCGTGGGTGGGATCGATGGAGGGAATGATTTCTGGAACTTGGCACAAGGCGAATACCAGGTCTTCGTATGTCCGTCCTCGGACAATACTCCTCTCACAGGTAGTCTTCAGGTGCGTTGAAGTTCCCCACGCACCTGAAAGCATTCTGCATATCGAGGAAAGCTGTCATCCCCGCCAGCTCAAGTTCATGGAGATACCCAAATGATAAACGCTTCAATAACTGAAAGGGCCAAAGCCGCAATCTGCGCCGATCGAACAAGTAGCGGAAAAGAGCATTTTGAAGTGCTGGATGGTTTGAGAGGAAGCGCGGCATTTCTCATTGTCATTTTCCACCTCTTCAATTATTCATTTGGCTGGGACACTCCCCTGAGTCTGGTACGCCACGCGTACCTAGCAGTCGATTTCTTCTTCGGGCTCTCCGGCTTTGTCGTCGCTTATGCATACGATGACCGTTGGACGCGGATGTCAATCCCCCAATTTTTCCGCATTCGGCTCATCCGGCTTCATCCTCTGGTACTTCTGGGCGCGACCTTGGGTCTCCTGGGTTATCTCTTCGATCCCTTCGGCAAGGCGATAAACCACACTCCAGCCCCGATGCTATTGCTGGCCTATGTGACCTCATTGCTGCTGTTGCCTTCGCCTCCAGTCGGGGGAAGACCAGAAGAAACTCAGGCGCTCAACGGGCCAGCCTGGACACTCATGCAGGAGTATCTCGGAAACATCGCGTATGCTTTGATTCTTCGCCGGCTGCGGGCGATCACCCTAGGGATCATCTTCGGGTTGTCTGGGCTGCTTCTTATCTGGGTTGCGAATACGGAAGGTTCGCTCGATAGAGGCTGGGCATATTCAGTAATCTGGATTGCGACCTTGCGGTTGACGGTTTCCTTTGTCATGGGGCTTTGGCTTTATCGTATACAGGATCGCATTCGCCACCCGAGGATTGGACTTCTGGCGCTTTCGATTGTTCTTGCGGTGGTCTTCCAGATGCCGAAATTTCCCAATGCCGGCGGCTTCTCTTTCAACGGTCTCTACGATGTGGCGTGCGTGCTCTTGTTGTTTCCCCTCATCATTCTCTGTGGAGCACATTCTGAAGCAGGCACAGGCATGATTAGGCTGTGCAAGTTCAGCGGCAAGCTTTCGTATCCCCTTTACATCACCCACATTCCGTTCGTGTATGTCGTTGCGAACTTCGCGTCGACCAGACATCCAGGCAAGAACGTGCTGCTGAGTTTGATTTTCCTGGCTCTGCCACTCGTGATCACTGTGGCATGGCTCGCTCTGAAATATCTGGATGAGCCTGTTCGCGCCTGGCTGACGCGGAGATACGTCAAGCGCACGAACGCATAATTAGCAAAATGGGACCCTTCTGGCGAAGGGTCCCATGGTGTTGCGAGGGTGCTGTGGTGGGGCTACTTGGCTGCGGCCTTCAAACCGGCCTGTTCGGCCAGGGCGGCGGCCTTGTCGGTGGCCTCCCAGGTGAACTCGGGCTCGGCGCGGCCGAAGTGGCCGTAGGCGGCGGTCTTTTGGTAGATGGGGCGGCGCAGGTTCAGGCTCTCGATAATCTTCTTGGGGGTGAGCGCGAAGTTTTTGCGGATTAGCTCGGTCAGTTTTGCGTCGCCGACTTTGCCCGTTCCAAAGGTATCGACGCGCACGCTGACCGGCTCGGCCACGCCGATGGCGTAGGCAAGCTGGACCTCGGCGCGGTCGGCCAGCCCCGCCGCGACAATGTTCTTGGCGATGTAACGGGCCATGTAAGCCGCGCTGCGATCCACCTTGGTCGGGTCTTTCCCCGAAAATGCTCCGCCGCCGTGACGGCCCGCGCCGCCGTAGGTGTCCACGATGATCTTGCGGCCGGTGAGGCCGGTGTCGCCCATGGGTCCGCCGATGACGAAGCGGCCGGTGGGGTTGATGTGGTACTTGGTGTTCTTGTCCAGCCACGCGGCGGGCAGCACGGCCTGAATGACGTGCTTGAGAATGTCGGCATGTAACTCCTCGTTGCTGACGCTCTCGGCGTGCTGGCTGCTGATGACCACGGCGTCGATGCGCGCGGGCTTGCCGGACTCGTCGTACTCCACGGTGACCTGGCTCTTGCCGTCGGGGCGCAAGTAGGCGAGCTTGCCGGACTTGCGGACGGCGGTCAACTGGCGCGTGAGCTTGTGGGCCAGCGAGATGGGCGCCGGCATCAGCTCCGGGGTTTCGTTGGAGGCGTAGCCGAACATCATGCCCTGGTCGCCGGCGCCGCCGGTGTCCACGCCCTGGGCAATGTCGCCCGACTGCTTGTTGATGGACGAGATGACGGCGCAGGTGTTGGAGTCGAAGCCATACGCCGCGTTGTCGTAGCCGATGGAGGCCACAACGCCGCGCACCAGGCTCTGGAAATCGACGTAGGCCGTGGTGGTGATCTCGCCGGCGATGACCACCAGGCCGGTGGCCGTCAGGGTCTCGGCGGCGACGCGGCTGTAGGGGTCCTGCTCCAGGCAGGCGTCCAGAATGGCGTCGGAGATCTGGTCAGCCATCTTGTCCGGATGGCCTTCGGTGACGCTCTCAGAGGTAAACAAGAAACGGTCGCTCAACTTAACTCTCCTCCCATTGCAGGGAATTCAATTTGGGCAGCCTGGAGCGAGGACCGGTTCATGCTGGATCACCGCCGCGGAGGAATTCTCTGCCGCATCGGACCCACTCTCGCACAGCACACGCCAGCACCGTCAGGCGTGAGCCCTGGGATGCATGGTTCTATGGTAATTGCCGCCAGCGGGCGGGGGCAACGAGTTGCAGCGAACGGGGAACAGAGGCCGGTGAGACGCTATTTCCACGTGACGAATTGCGATTCCCCTCAATTCTCCAATTCGTTCGTCTCCAGATTAATCTGCTGGGGCTTTTTCCCGGCGCAAATCAGATGTTTTCCGTCAGCCGAAAGCTGAAGTTTGGTTACGGTACCGTTAACCGGAATGCGCCGCACAACCGTTGCAGTCTGCACATCGATGACCGTAACCTTATCGGCATCCAGATCCAACACGAAAAGGAACCGCCCATCCGGACGCGCCGCGAGCAATTCGTTACTCATCACCAAATTCGGGTAAAACATGATCGTTCCACGCGCCGCCATGGATGCTACAACAGCAGACAAATATCGACTGGTCCGAATCCTAGTGATCTCAGCGGCACTGATAGTTGGGATAATGGCATATAATTGCAGCTTTTTCAGGTCAATCAAAGCCACCTTGTGTTGGGAGCCACCGAATATGGTGTTGATTTGTATAGCCGCATAGTCATTTCCCAGGCTGATGGTTTCGCCGGGAGAGCAACCACAACCCCGAAAAAGGAATGCGCCTGTTTCTCCGCTTGCATCCGATTTGGCTGGTTTGTTGAGTGGTATTCGCCGATCGCCGGGCTCTCCGGTTTCAGAAAAGGCGCGCATCTCCTGGTTGCTCAATACCCAGGGTTCTCCGTTCGGTCCAAGGCGGAGGAGCTTCAGTGGATGGTCGGTCAGAGCGTGAGTAACAGACGTTCCTTTTTCGAGGTCGAAGATGACCAATGATCCTCCAGTTTTTTTGTTTCCTACGATTGTTCCAAAAAGGTATTTCTTGTCCTTGGAAAACATTATCGCATCCAATGACCCGCCAGTATCGATTATGAATTTCTGCTTTGGAGACAAACCGGAAAAGCCCACAATATGATCCGCGTACTTTTCACTCTGATTGTCCAAGTATCGCTGTACACCAGTTTCTACAATAAGATCATCTCCATCAGCGGCCAGGAATTTGCAGAAAAAATATGATTGATGTTTATTCTTTATGGCCTGATCGATTGTGTCGAAGCCGACGTATGTCGCGATGATTTCATTCGATGACGTGTCGATAACTTTTATAGCAGGCTCTGAATGCTTGCCATTTGTATAGCAAAACAGGCGGTGACCATCGCTCGACATAAACAACTCCACTGTCAATCCAATGCCTTCCTTCCAGTCATTCCCCACATCAATTTGCTTGTCTATCCGATTCGTTGTCAGGTTGACGGCGCTGATAAAGTGTTCATCCTTCTTTTCGGAATGTAATACGTAAAGCGTGTTGGCGGATTTCGAATAGATGGAGGACCCAGGATCCTTTTCAATGGGAATCGACGCCACTTCCTTGCCTTCGGCGTTCGTAACCTTCACGGCTGGCGACTTGCCGCCAATCACCTGAGCAATCGCGCCCCCGGCAACCTCTATCCCGTTTAGCTGTGAAAACGCAGGCCGGCCCAGACAGAGGGCGGCCACCATCGAAAGCAGAAACAGCTTGCGCAGACTCATGGTTTTACCTCTCCTTGAAGTGGATTTTCCAGAGCCGAGTCACGGCGCGACGGAAATCTCGGCATATCGAGCCAGTAAAGTTGGCTTCGATTTGATGACGGGAAGCATACAGGGTCTTCCGCCTGCCGGGCAAGCAAATTATTACGGATTATTTGGGCTTCAATATTCTTAATATTGGCTAAGGGCACACCCTTTGCCGAGCCTCCAGCGGGGCGCAGATCGAGGCAACTGCAAAGCGGGTCTAGCCAAGTTTGATGGGCAGCAGAGTGGGCCACCAGCCGGCGTGCATGCCAAAGTAGCGCACCGCCAGGAAAGCGGCCGCGATCCCCACCAGCAGCAGCAGTGTCACGCCGACCCAGCGCAGGTGAGACTCCACCGCGTAGCCGCGCTGGTGGCGAGCCCTGCCCACGTTCGCGGCAAACTCCAGCCAACTGCGGTCTTCGTCGAGCATCTGCCCGCTGGCGGCATAGGCCTTGAGAAAACGCTCTGTCCATTCGTTCTGGTCCAGGCCCACGGCGCCCGCGTAGCCGCGCACGATGCCCTTGCTCAGAATCCCGCCGGGAAGCTGGCGAAACTTATCCTGCTCCAGCGCGATCAAGTGGCGCTGGCTGATCTTGGTCACCGCCGTAATGTCTTCCAGCGCGATGCCGCGGGACAACCGCTCCATGCGCAGGTCTTCTCCAAATTTGCTCATCGTTGACCAGAAAACGCTCGTACAACTAACTAGTTTACCCCTTTTACCCCTCAACAATAAACCTGCCTCCTGCTTTGGTCAAAGAAAATATATTGCCTTTTCCCTTTATTTACAGGTGGCTACGGATTTTAGAGCGAAACCAGAGTAAACGTGCGCTTGCCGAGAGTGTTCGATGTGGCTTTTTCTTAAGGAAAAAGCCACTTGGCGGGGTTGCTTCCGAATACAGCTACTCTGGTTTCGCTATAGCCGGACCGAACGCCTATTCAGCCGCGATTCACCCTCGCTCCCGGCTCCGCCACCCCAGGGCTGTTACCCTGAAAGCGAGGTTTTTTAGCGATTTGCAGCCTCGCGGAGCCGTCATCGGGAATGAATAAGCTCATCTTTGCCAATCTGCTGCAGCGCCCTGTCCGCTCCATCATCAGCGTGCTGGCGGTGGCCATTGAAGTCATTATGATCCTGTCCATCGTGGGCATCTTCATGGGCATATTGAATGACACCAAGCAGCGCACCAACGGCATCGGAGCCGACCTGATGATGCGGCCCTCCAATGCCAGCATCATGGTGGGGGTCAGCGGCGCGCCCATGCCGGCCAAGATTGTCGAGGTCCTGCGGCGGCTGCCCCACGTGGCGGTTGCCTCGCCGGTGATTCAGAAGCTCAACACCGACCGCAAGATCGAGGTGCTTTACGGCATCGACTATTCCAGCTTCGATGCTCTGAAGCCCTTTGTCTACCTCTCCGGCGGACCGTTTCAGGGGCCTGATGACGTGATCATCGATGACATCGCGGCCAGCGCCGATGGCGGCCATCGCGTGGGCGAACAGATCACCATCATGGATCATTCCTTTCGCATCGTGGGCATCGTGGAACACGGCAAGGGCGGACGCAAGCTATTGCGTCTCGATAAGATGGGGGAGTTGATGGGCTCCGAGGGCAAGGCCTCGCTCTTCTACATCAAGTGCGACGACCCGGCCAACGAGAACGCCGTCATTCAGGAGATCCACGCTACGCGCGGCCTGGAAGGCAACCCGGTGGAGACCATCGACGACTGGCTCGAGCAGATGACGCCGGACAAGATACCCGGATTCAATATCGCCCTCGACGTGGTCACCTTCATCGCGGTTCTCGTAGGGTTTCTGGTGATCTTCCAGTCGATGTATACGGCGGTGCTGGAGCGGACGCGGGAGATCGGCATTCTCAAGTCGATGGGCGCATCCAAGCTGGTCATCGTCAGCGTGGTGCTGCGCGAAACCGCGATACTGGCAGTGGCCGGTGTGCTGGTGGGCATTGCCGGAACGTATGGCGTGAAACTGCTGATCGGACATCTCTACCCCGGGCTGCACTTCGAAATTACCGTGGAGTGGATCGTCCGGGGAGCCGCTATCGCCTTTGCCGGAGCCATCTGTGGCGCGCTCTATCCGGCCTGGATAGCCGCCCGTAAGGACCCTATCGACGCTTTGGCCTACGAGTAGATTTGTCCACAAATGCCCCGTGCCTCCGCGCCTTTTTTCTTGCGCGGAAAAGCCGAAGGCGGCTGCCCCACCGCAGGTGGTCGCCCTTGTACACTGGTAGGGTTCCACAGGATTCCCCATGAAAAAACTCGCCATCAGCCTCTACGCCGCCGTCACCGTCGCCCTCCTAATCTGGGGCTTTTACCAGGCCATCTATGTTGCCCCCGCGGACGACAGGCTGGGCGGGCAGGGCGAACTCTATCGCATCATCTTCTACCACGTGCCCTCGGCGATGATCGCCTTCCTCTTCTTCGCCATCTCGCTGGCCGGCTCCATCGGCTATTTGAGTTTCCGCCGCAGCCGCGATGCCTGGGCGCAGATCTCCGACGCCTGGGCGCTGGCCGGGGCCGAGGTCGGCGTGGTCTTTTGCACCGTGGTCCTTATCACCGGGCCGCTGTGGGGCCGCCGCGCATGGGGCATCTGGTGGACCTGGGATGCGCGCCTCACCACCACCCTCGTCTTGTGGCTCATCTACGTCAGCTACCTGCTGCTGCGCCGCTTTGCCGCCGGGCCGCAGGTGCAGACGCTGGCCGCCGTCCTCGGCATCTTCGGCGCCCTCGACGTGCCCATCGTCTATATGTCCAACCGCTGGTGGCGCATGCAGCATCCTGCCCCAGTCTTTGGCGGAGACGCCGACTCCGGCTTCAAGGATCCCAGAATGTTGCACGCCTTTGCCTGGAACATCCTCGCGTGGCTCGCCTGGGGCTTGCTCATCCTCGTGGTGCGCTACTACGTCGAGCGCCAGAGCCAGAAAGCCGCCGCCCAGGAAGTGCAAGACGTCCTGAACGCATAAACCCGGCTGGAATCTGTTGCAAAATCGAGGTAAATGATGAAAAAACTCGCCATCGGCCTTCTATTCGCCCTCCCCATCGCCCTCCTCGGATGGTCCTGCTCCCTGATCTTCTTTGCCCCTTCCGAACCCCCCATCGACTGGATGCGCCGTATGTCCGTCGCCGATCATGATGCCCTCGTAGCACATCTCGACCACCTGTACCTTGTCGCCGCCTACGCCGTCACCTGGGCCATTCAACTGGGCTATCTGGCCTGGCTCGGCCTGCGCTCTGATATCACCAGGAACAGCGCCTCTTGAGCCACAGCGAGACCTGCACCAGCAGAATCAGTGCCGGAACCTCGACCAGCGGGCCGATCACCGCCGCAAACGCCGCGCCGGAGTTGAGGCCGAAGACGGCGACCGCAACGGCGATGGCCAACTCGAAGTTATTGCTCGCGGCGGTGAACGAGAGTGTGGCGGTTTTCGAGTAATCCGCGCCCACTTCGCGGCCCATCCAGAAGCTGACAAAAAACATCACCACAAAGTAGATCAACAGCGGCACGGCGATGCGCAGCACATCCAGAGGAAGCTGCACGATGAGGTTGCCCTTTAGGCTGAACATCACCACGATGGTGAATAACAGGGCAGTCAGCGTAAGCGGGCTGATGGCGGGCACAAAGCGCGTCTGATACCACGCGCGGCCCTTGGCGCGCACCAATACAAAGCGCGTCAGCATTCCGGCCAGGAACGGAATGCCAAGGTAAATAAAAACGCTTTGTGCGATCTGGCTCATGCGAATATCGACCACCACGCTTTTCAAGCCAACCAACGGCGGCAGCACAGCCAGAAAGAACCATGCGTAGACGCTGTAGAAGAGCACCTGAAAGACGCTGTTGAAGGCCACCAGGCCGGCGGCGTAATCGGTGTCTCCCTTCGCCAGCTCATTCCACACAATCACCATGGCTATGCAGCGCGCCAGGCCAATCAGAATCAGGCCGGTCCGGTACTCCGGATAGCCGCGCAGAAAGATGACTGCCAGCGCAAACATCAGCACCGGCCCGATCACCCAGTTCTGCACCAATGAGAGGCCCAGCACCTTGCGATTGCGAAAGACCTCGCCCAGCCGTTCATACTGCACCTTGGCCAGCGGCGGATACATCATCAGAATCAGGCCCACGGCGATGGGGATGTTGGTGGTACCCGCCTGATAGCGTTGCAGCAGCGCGGGCACATCCGGCACAAAGCGCCCCAGCGCGACGCCGGCCGCCATGGCCAGAAAAATCCAGAGCGTCAGAAAGCGGTCAATGAACGAGAGCTTTGCAGCGCCGCCCGGCACTGGGCAGCAAGGTTGTGGGTCTGTCTGCATTTCATTTCTCCATTGCGGCAATGCGCGCAGTTATAGCGGTACTTTTCCGATGGCGCGCACTTGTTTTTCGATTGCCATGCGGTCCAGCGACTCCAGCGGCAGGCTGAGCAAGAGCTGCACGCGATTGCGCATCTGATGAAAAATTTGCGTGAATGCCGCACGTTTCTCTTCGTCCGAACCTTCGACGGCCGCTGGGTCGGGAAAGCCCCAATGCGCCGTTACCGGCTGGCCGGGCCAAAATGGGCACATTTCGCCGGCCGCCTTGTCGCAGACAGTAATGACAAAATCCATCTGCGGCGCGCCGGGTGCGGCGAACTCATCCCAACTCTTGCTACGCAGGCCATCCACTGGATAACCCAGCCGCTGCACCTGCTCGATGGCGAAGGGATTGACCTTGCCCGTCGGATGACTGCCCGCGCTGTAGGCTTTGAAACGCCCCGCGCCCAGCGTGTTGAAGAGCGCTTCTGCCATAATGCTGCGCGCCGAGTTGCCGGTGCATAGCACGAGTATGTTGTAAGTCTTGTGCATGATCTTCTCCTGTCTCGTTTCAATTGTTGCAGCAGCCCGGCGCACAGCATCCGTCTGCCGATTTTGTTGTCCCGGGTTTGGTAGCCCGAACAAAGGCGCTGATGAACTTGCCTTCGATCAGTGGCGCGACGGCGTCCGCATCGATGCCCGCCTCCGCCAGGAAATGCCGCGCATCCTCGACCGAGTGCACGCGCGTCGGCTCGACAGAGATGCCGGAGAAGCCCGCGGCGGCCAGCTTGGCCGTGTACTCCCGCTCTTCCAGCGCGCCGGAGACGCAGCCCGCCCAGAGCAGCATATTCTTGCGCACCACGTCGGGAACTTCGCCGCGGACAACAATGTCGGAAACGGCAAACCGCCCGCGCGGCTTCAGCACCCGGAAGGCCTCGCGCAGCACGCGGTCCTTGTCGGCGGAGAGGTTGATAACGCAGTTGGAGATCACCACATCCACCGAGTTATCGGGCAAGGGGATGCTTTCAATCTCGCCCTTGAGAAACTCGACGTTTTCCACGCCCGCTTGGCGCTGGTTTTCGCGGGCCAGGGCCAGCATGTCGTCGGTCATATCCAGGCCGTAAGCCTTGCCGGAAGGCCCCACGCGTTTGGCGGAGAGCAGCACGTCGATGCCCCCGCCGGAGCCCAGGTCCAGCACCGTCTCCCCTGGCTTCAGCTCAATCAGCGCCGTCGGATTGCCACAGCCCAGCGAAGCCAGCACGGCGCTCGGCGGCAGCCCGCTCTTCTCAGCCTCGTTGTAAAGGTTGGTGGTGATGGGGTCGCAACAGCGCAGCGCCGGATCGCCGCAGGCCACACTGCCGCTCTTCCGAACCTCCCGCGCGGCGGCGCCGTATTTCTCCTGAACCAGTGTTTTCGTGTCCATATCAAGCGCCTCACATGCGCTTAAGCAAATATATTCACGGACGTTATATTTGTCAACCCGTATATAATAAATTCATGGGACGTTGCTCCAAATCCCCCAACCTGGCCGGCCTCTTTGCGGCCCTGGCCGACACCACCCGCCTGCGCCTGCTGAACCTGATGGCCGGCCGCGAAGTCTGCGTCTGCCACTTTGTCGAAATTCTCGGCCAGAGCCAGCCCAAAATCTCGCGGCATCTGGCTTACCTGCGCCAGGCTGGCGTGGTGGCCGCGCGCCGCGAGGGCAAGTGGATGCACTACAGCATCTGCGCGCCCGCCGACGCCGCGGCCGGCTCCATCCTCAGCGCCACGCTAGCCGCGCTGGGCAACGACCGGCAGATGCGCGCTGACCGCGGCAAGCTGGGTCGCGCCTGCCTGCTGGCGTCGCCTACGGCAAAGAAACTTATTCAGAAAGGCTGAATCCGCATGATGCGTTTATGGATGGTTTGGTTGGGGCGGGTGCTGATGGCGCTGGCGGCGGCGTTTGTGGTGATTTACGCCGGTGACTGGGCCGTCTACAAGCTGCGTGGCTCGCCCCAGTCCAGGGTCACCGTCAACCGCTACGTGACGATTCCGCTCAAGGGCAACAAGCAGGAGTTCGACTATCTCGGCTCCATCGATGTGCCCTGCTCGGTCTCCTTGTTCCCACAGGCAGGGCAAGCTCCCTGCTGGCAACTGCGCCGCAACCCCAACCAGGGAATTCCCCAGTAGAGACTTTTCTGGGAAGATGTGCCCCCTGGAGGACAGCAAACATACCCCAGTGACACAGGTCACGTCGGTGAAACAGAAGGTTGTCTAACATCGTTCAATCTTTCGGCAACTCCCGAGGTAACGATGTACAGCCGCACCCAGAACGAGAACGGGACCTACAACACCCGCTGCCTTTTCTGCTTCATGACCATCGCCTCGTCTGTGGAAACGGACAAGGAGCTGGCAAGCGTGGAGGCCCGGCACATCTGTCCGGAGCGGGCGCTGGCGGCGTTGCTGGAGCAGGAAAAGGCCATCGAATCCCGGAGCCATCTCTCGAAATAGCCAAGACTAATCAGCTTTATTGCATACGCGCCTGATCGCGCAGTTGGCGGGCCGTTGCCTCCAGGAAGGTCTCCACGCTGGCGCCGGCGGGCGGCTCCAGTCCGGATTTTGCCTGGATGGCGGCGGCGATCCGCTCGGCCAGCGCGTGGCGCGTGGGCAGGCTCATGTCCAGCCGGCGCGCAAAAAATCCCTCCAGAACCTCCAGGTTGGTGGACGAGAGCCTGGCGATGCCGGTAGCCGGCAGGGAGTAGGTGTTGTGCGGCTCCGGAGCCGGTGCGCTGGGGACAAAGATCTGCGCGGTGAAGGTCCGGGCTCCCGAGTCGCCCCACAGCGGCGCCTCCTGCACACGGTCCCGCACCACCAGCGTGCCCGCTGCCAGATCGCCCAGCCGCTGGTGATGGCGGGTGGAGAAGATGGCGATCACTCCCACGGCATAGAGCGGAAAGGGTTGCATATCCACATAGCGGACCAGGTTGCGGGCCATGGACTCGAAGAGGCCAATGGCGCGGCCGGAGCGTTGGATGACGCGAATCCGCGCCACCCGCTTGCCCGGAGTGCGGCCGTTCCAGAAAGCCTCGAAGAGCGTGAAGTAGCCCCAGTTGGCCAGGAAAATGATGAAAATTACGAGGGCGACGACCCATTCCGCTGAAATCTTCGAGAAGGCCGCAATGCCCGGCAGGAAGATGGCGAGGAGCACCAAAACCACCAGAAAGCCTGCGATCCAGATCAGCGTATCCACCAGCAGAGCGATAAAACGGCTGCCGATGCCGGCCAGGGGCATCTCAATGTCCACCAGTTCCGGCGTAGCAATGTTAAGCTGATCTGAATTCAACTCCATGGCGCAAATCCTCTCCAACCAGTGGATTCTCAAGCGTCGGCCCCACTGGGACCGGCTGGCCGCTCTGCTGGCCCAATCCGACGCAAGCGGCCTGGGACAGCTCTCCCGCGCGGAGTTGCAGGAGTTGGCCCTGCTCTACCGGCAGGTGGCGGCAGACCTCTCCGTGCTGCGCCAGGACTCGACCTCGCGCACCTACGCGGAGCACGTGAATCATTTGCTGGCTCGCGCCCACCATATCATCTATTCGGGCCGCAAGGCCAATCTTCTCACCCTCTTTCGCTTCCTGCGCGACGAGTATCCGGTCATTTTTCAGCGCCAGATCGGCTATGTCGCGGCCTCGGCGCTGGTCTTCGTGGCTTTTGGCCTGCTGGGCGCGGCGCTCACCAACGCGCGGCCGGAGTTCATGCGCCACTTCGTCGGCCCGGAGATGATCGCCACCATGGAGCGACACACGATGTGGACCGAATCGGTAGTGAGCGTGGCGCCGATGGCCTCCAGCTTCATCATGACCAACAATCTCTCGGTCAGCTTTATCACCTTTGCCGGGGGCATCGCCTTCGGGCTGGGAACGTTTCTGGCGCTCTTCCAGAATGGCCTGATGCTGGGCGTAATCGGCGCGGCCTGCCACCATTACGAGATGTCGCGGGCGCTGTGGAGCTTTGTGGCTCCGCACGGGTCGCTGGAGCTGCCCTCGATTCTCATCGCCGGCGGGGCCGGTTTCCGCTTGGGCCACGCCATGCTCTTTCCCGGCGCGCTGCGCTGGCGGGAGTCGGTGGCCCGCGGCGGCATCGAAGCCACGCGGCTGGTCAGCGGCATCATTCCCTTGCTGGTGATCGCCGGTTTGCTGGAAGGCTTCTTCTCCCCGTCCGCAGCTCCTGTGTGGTTCAAGTTCACCGTCGGCGGGCTGCTGTTTGCTCTGCTCGATTTGTGGCTCTTCCGACCGGTCAAGGCGGCTGGGCAAATAGACTGAGCGGACTCTTCACCGCTCTCAAGAACTAGACAGGGAACGACACATTCGTACCGACGGGTAAGCCGCCCCTACACCTTGACAAATATCCTCTTGCGATAGAGCAGCCAGACGGGAACAAAGCAAAACACCAGGCTCGCAACCGAGTAGGCGAAGGCCGCCCAGCCGGGGTTGGGGATGTGCGCGAAGATGTGGTTGAAGACCCAGGCCAGCACGTTGGTCCGGCGTCCACCGGCAGTAAAACGAATGGTATAGAGGCCGCTGGGAACCAGCTCGCTGAAAAGGTAGGCCACGATGGCATTTGAGCCGAGGACGAGCCAGGGCCAGGTCCAACCTTTGCGCCAGCCGCGCACGTCGGCAGCCCAATAGGCCAGCGCGAGCACGAAGAGCGACCATCCGGTCGCCACCAGCACATAGGAGCTGGTCCACAGGTTCTTGTTGAGCGGGAAGCAGAGGGACCAGAGGTAGCCGGTGGCAAGCAAGCCCAGGGAGCCGGCGGCCAGGCCCAGTGCTTTGGCCGCGACCGGCTTGCGCGCGCGCAACCAAAGCCCGGTCAACACTCCCAGCAGCGTGGTACCCAGAGCGGGCAAGGTGCTGAGGAGTCCCTCGGGGTCGCGCAGGTTGTGTGCCGGCGGTTGCAGATAGAGGTGATAGGGCATGAGTTGGCGGTCGATCCAGGAGACCAGGTTCTGGCTTTGATCCATGAAGGGAATATCGCGGCCGGGCATACCGGCGCCGGGGACCGGAACCCAGCGGAGCAGAAACCAGTAACCCACGAGCGCCGCCACCAGCGCCGCGACTTTGGTCCACACGCGCTGGTCCCACAGGTAAAAGAGGCCCACCAGCAGGTAGCAGAAGGCAATGCGCTGCAAGACGCCGTAAAAACGGACGTACTCGATTCCGAAGAACGGAAAAGTGTTGACGATCACGCCCAGCAGGAACAAAATCGCGGCCCGCTGGAGCGTATGCCGGGCCAGTTGAATGCGCGTGGCGCCACGGGCCAGCCGCGCTTCAAAGGCAAAGACGATCGAGGCTCCAACCACAAAGACAAAGGCGGGAAAGACGAGGTCGGTGGGCGTCATACCGTTCCATGCGGCGTGATTCATGAAGCTCCACGAGCCGGAACCGCCGTTGTTGTTCACCATAATCATGAAGGCGACGGTGACGCCGCGCAGCAGGTCAAGCGAGAGGAGCCGCAGGACGGGCACTGGTGCGAGAGCCGGGTTGGTCATTGCGTCTTGCATTCTCCGTATAGGCCGATTCGAGAGCCGCCTCTACGCTACGCGTTCAGGGCCGGTTTCGCCAAGCCCACCTCCTCGATCCGCATGGCCCCTCTTCAAACGCGCGCGGCAATTCAGCTTGCCTAAGACCCTCGTTGCCGCTACCATCCCCTTGGCTGTTAAACTTCCTTGGCAGAGAATTCCAGCAATTTTGCTTACAGAATTTTGGAGGAGCACCGTGGCCGACGTTCAACCCCCCGCTTTTCAACCTTTCGTTTCGCCCAACGAGAACCGCCCCGAGTTCACCCTCCGCGCCGTTCTGCTGGGCTCGTTTTTCGGCATTATTTTTGGCGCAGTCACCGTTTATGTGGGCCTGAGGGCCGGACTTACGGTGGCCGCATCGATCCCCATCGCGGTGCTGTCGATCAGCATTCTGCGCGCCTTCGGCCGCAGTTCGATTCTTGAAAACGTCATCGTCCAGACCACGGGCAACGCGGGCCAGTCCATCGCCGCGGGCGTCATCTTCACGCTGCCGGCGCTGATCTTTCTGGGCTTCGACCTGGAGTACTTCCGCATCTTCATGCTGGCTCTGATCGGCGGCTTTCTGGGCGTGCTGTTCATGGTACCGCTGCGCAAGCCGTTGATCGTGGATGAACACGAGAGCCTGAAGTTTCCCGAGGGCACGGCCTGCGCCGATGTTTTAATTGCCGGCGAGAAGGGCGGCTCATTTGCCAGCCGCGTCTTCTTTGGCCTCGGGCTGGGCGCGCTTTACGCCTTCTTCCAGAATGAAAACCTCTTCGGCGCATGGCCGGGCACGCCTGAATACCGGCCCGACTTCGGCCCGCAGCACGTGCTGAAAGGCTCGTCCATCAAGGCCGATGCAACCAGCGAGTACCTGGGCGTGGGCTACATCATCGGCCCGCGCACGGCAGGCGTTATGTTTGCCGGCGGCGTGCTTTCCTGGCTGGTGCTGATGCCCTTGATCTATTTCTTCGGCAAGGCGCTGCCCGGTCCTGTTTATCCTGGCACCGTTCCCATCGCGCAGATGGGCCCCAGTGATCTCTGGATTACCTATATCCGGCCCATGGGCGCGGGCGCAGTGGCCGCGGCCGGCCTGATTACTCTCATCAAGACCATGCCCACGATCATCAGCGCGCTCGGCTCGGGCTTCAAGAATATGCGCAAAGGCGCGGAGGCAGCGGCCTCCAAACCCCTTCGCACCGAGGACGACTTTTCCATGAGCACGGCGCTGATTGGCTCCGCGCTGCTGGTGGTGCTGATGTTCTTCTTTCTCTACTTCAAGCCGGTGCCGGGAGCGCAGCTAGGAGTCATTGAAAATCTGGCCGCCTCGCTGCTCATCGTCTTTTTCGGATTCCTCTTTGTCACCGTCAGCTCGCGGATTGTGGGGCTGATCGGCTCCTCGGCCAACCCCGTCTCCGGCATGACCATCGCCACGCTGATGGCCACATCAGCGATCTTCCTGGTTGCGGGCTGGACCGCTCCAGCCTTCGGGGCGTTGGCGATTACCATTGGCGGCGTCGTCTGCATCGCCTCGTGCGAGGCCGGCGACACATCGCAGGACCTGAAGACAGGCTTTCTGATCGGAGCCACGCCGCGTAAACAGCGCTACGCCTTCCTCATCGGCATTCTGGTCTCAACCTTCGCCGTCGGCGGTACTCTTATAGCGATGAACAAGGTGCTGCAGGAGTTCCACGCGGCGCCGCAGGCCTGGGATCTCTCCGTTCCGCACTCCGGCGTCGTGGTGCAGTCAAACCCCGAGGGCATGAATGACCGGATTCCCGTCATCGGCGCGGACAAGAAGATCACCCTGCACGCCAAGAGCGAATACATCGTGCTGAACGCGCTCGGCTCCAGCGAGCTGGCCGACGGCAAATACCTTTACTCGCCCGCCTCCAAGCGCATCGAGGTGCAGTGGATTCCCGGCATCGGCGGCGAAAAGGCTCCGGCCCCGCAGGCCCGCCTGATGGCCACGGTCATCAACGGAATTCTTAGCCAAAAACTGCCCTGGGGCCTGGTGCTGCTGGGCGTCTCCATCGTCTTCACCGTTGAGCTGCTGGGCATTCGCTCGCTGGCCTTCGCCGTGGGCGCCTATCTCTCTATCGGCACAACGCTGGCCATCTTTGTTGGCGGCGTGATGCGCTGGATGGTCGACGCGGCGGTGAAGAAAGCGGGACGCGACGCGGATGCGGAAGGCGATGTCTCGCCGGGCTCACTTTTTGCCTCCGGGCTGATTGCGGCAGGCGGCATCGCCGGCCTGATCGGCGTGGCGCTCAAGGGCTACGCGACGACGGTTCATCCGGACAATCCGGTGAGCCCGATCCACTTCCATTTCACCGACAACCCTGCCGTCTCGGTCCTGGCCTTTGCGGCGTTGGCGGGTTCGCTGTTTTACTTTGCGCGCAAGCCGCTGAAGAAGTGAGCGACGAAGGCAGTTTTATCCACCAAATGGGTGCCCCAGGCATTGATACCCGGGGCGCACATCCTCATAGAAGAATTTTGCGGATGCGCGCCCAGGTATCGCCCCTTACCGTTGCAGGGTGAAGATGACACTCACCGTGGTCTCGACCTCGACGGGCTGGCCATCGAGCAGATAAGGGCGGTAGCGCCAGGTGCTCACGGCATCGAGAGCGGCCTGCTGCAACATCACCGGGCCGCCGGTGACGCGCAGGTTTTCGATGGTCCCGGTTTTGGAGATGATAGCCGCCAGCGTCACCGTGCCGCTAATTCCGGCAGCCTTGGCGATGACGGGATAGACCGGCATCCTCTTGTCAATCAACAGTCCTTCCTCGACTGAGGTAGAGATGCGTAGCCGGGTATTCACCACGGGACGGACGACGGGGTACGCAGCATGGCCGGAATACGGTTGACCGAAACCGGTAGAGTTGTCGAAGTTTGGCCCTGATATTGAAACATCAATCGGGGGTTCCGGCCCACTAGGCACGTAGGGGTGGGCGGGAATCGTGGATGGCGCAAAGATAACGCCGTTCTGCATCTCGGTTGCGGACCGGGCTGTCTGCACGGTTGGTTGCGGCTGCTGGGGCTTGGGCGGCACAAACGCTTCCATCAGGAAGGAGTTGAACAGCCGCGGCAGCATCGGGGGACAAATCAACGGAATCAGGACGAACGCCAGCAGGATGGAGGCGTTGAAGCCGAATGCCGCGACCATCCATTGTCGGCTGTGGGTGTGGATTCTGCATGCGGATTCGAAGGTTGAGTCTTCAAACATGGCCTGCCTCCTGAAGAACGAATTCAGCCATTCCGGCTGAGAGTTTGGAGGCCATGTTCAGACGCGAGCGGGTAGCCGCTCGGCGCGCTAGTTCGGCGCGGGGAGCGGGGCTCTAAGCACTCCGCATATCCCAATCGGAACCACTGTACTTAGGTAGACACCGGAGATGCGCAAAGTGTTCCCGGACGGACAAATGTTGCAGTTCGCAAGTTACCCAGGAGCCTACAATGTTTCTGCCATCTGCGAAGACTCAGGCGAAAAGAAAGGGGCGCTTCCACGGTTATGGATGCGCCCCATGCTATCCGCGGATTGTATCGAGTTACTCCGGCAGCTCCAGTTTTCCATTTACTTTGAAGGTCTGAGAGAGTACCTGGACGCCGGTGTTCGGCTGGCCTCCTCCAACCGAGATGGTGTACTTGCCCTCGGCGACGATGGGGATGCCGTCTTCGGTGATCATGCTCAGGTCGCGCGGCTGTAACTCAAAGCGCAGCCGTTGCGAGGTGCCGGCTTCCAGGTGAACGCGCTGAAAGGCGCGCAATGCCCTGAGCGGCGCGCCGGAGACTTTGGGAAAGCTGAGATAGACTTGAGCTACCTCGTCGCCCGCGCGATGGCCGGTATTGGTGACGGTAACTTCAGCGATTACCGAGTTACCAGCAGTTACCGGGCTGGCCGGAACGGTAAGTTCGCTGTAAGTGAATGTGGTGTAACTCAAGCCGTAGCCGAAGGGATAGAGTGGCGTTCCCTCAAAGTAGCGATAGGTGCGGCCCTTCATGGAGTAATCCTCGAAGGGCGGCAACTGAGTTACATCCTTGTAGAACGTGACCGGCAGGCGTCCGGCGGGGTTGTTGCGGCCGGAGAGGGTTTCAGCCACGGCGGCGCCGCCCTCCTCGCCCGGATACCACGCTTCGAGGATGGCGTTGGCGTGGGCCTGAGCCCAGTTGACGCCGAGCGCGCTGCCGTTGGTGAGAACCACCACCAGCGGCTTGCCCGCGGCGGCCACGGCTTCCAGCAGTTGCTGCTCGGGTTTGGGCAGGTCAAGGCTGGTGCGGTCGCCGCCCTTGAAGCCCTCCTCTTGCACGTTCATCTCCTCGCCTTCCAGCTCGCTGGTGATGCCCACAACGGCCACGACGACATCAGCGTTCCGGGCCGCGGCAACGGCCTCCGGCTGGGGCGTGAAATCAACCTTGGACCAGACCAGGCGAGCCGCTGGGGAGGACTTTTCACCCGGCGCGTACTCGACGAGCAGTTGCGCCGGCTTGCCTGCCTCAAGATGAACGCGGCCGAGCCTGGTCTCCACGCCATGAGTATCCCAGGCAGAGGTGACATCCTTGCCGTCGAGCCGGATGCGGAAGAATCCATCGGCTTCAAGGCCCAGGTTGTAGTCGCCGGACTCGGGCGGGGTGAGGGTTGCCTCCCATCGGACGGCGAGCGGCTTGACGCCAGCCGCCTCGATGGGCAGAGGATTGGCGGAGGCGTCGATGGCGGGCTCCACGCGAGTGGCCAGCGGCGCGTACATGGTGGGGTTGCTTATGTCGGATATGTCAGGCCTGGCGTAGCTGGCTCTGACGCCGGGCATGCCGTCGGTGGAGAGGACGGCGGCGGGAACCGGAGCGGCGTCATGGCCGAGGAATTGGGTGCCGGGGACGTAGTTGATGGCAGCGGCGGGAAACTCGGCGCGCAGGC
>Ga0181518_10000910_pt1 | contig 31386 bp, 26 predicted proteins | sample PEATcosm2014_Bin_28_FD_119751 | JGI IMG/M metagenome (GOLD analysis project Ga0181518, IMG submission 119751) | Peatland microbial communities from MTU Mesocosm Facility, Houghton, MI, USA - PEATcosm2014_Bin01_60_metaG | ecosystem: Environmental > Terrestrial > Soil > Wetlands > Peat | place...
GGACGTTCTGATGCGAACCCACGCCATCGTTGGTCTTCTGGTCGTCGCGGGCTGCGGGTACAACCCACACCAGAACTACTCTGACCTGCCGGACGCCAGCGGGCAGGCAGGCCCAGATGCGGCGCCAGCTTCCCCGGACACGCGGAAACCGATGGACGCTGGGGGCGCAGGCGGCAGAGATGGCGCCGCCACCAGCCCAAGCGATGCTGCCGCCATTGCAGGCGGTAGCGGCGGCTCCGCGGGAACAGCCAGTTCCGGCGGTACAGGCGGGATCGCCGGCGCTGGTGGAATAGCTGGGGGCGGAGGTGCGGGGGGGATTGCGAGCGGAGCCGGCGCCCGTGCATTGGACGGAGGTGGCAGCGTTGGCGGCGCCGCAGGCGTGACTGGCACAGCAGACGGCGCCGTCACGAGCGGTAGCAGCGGCGGGGTGGGCGCCATAGCCGGCATGAGTGGAACTGGCAGCGTAGGGGGCATGGCTGGCGGCGCTGGCACAGCGGGAGGCAGCGGAGGTGCCGGCCCCAGCGGTGGCTCGGGCGGTAGTACCGGCGGGAGCACCGCCAACTCCTCAGTGGCCCCGTCATGCACTCCGGACACGACTAACCTAGTGACTGGGCAGACGTGGATCTGTGACTCGGACCCCAGCTTGAACCCTGACATCCAGATTCAGGGCTCATTCTATGCATACGGCGACGGAACGTCTGCCAACGGCGACGGGGCGTCATGCACCACCGCGACCTCTTTTTGCTCAGCGTCGACAGGCTGCTGCATGAGTGGCACCACGGTCGTCGACCCGACCTTAGCGAAATGGGGCTGTGGCATTGGCATGGAACTGAACGACACGGGCGGAACTGCGCCCGTCAAGAGCGTCTACAGTGGCCCTGTAAAGTGCTTCAACATCACCTTAACCGGGAACAGCGGGGGCAATGAGGTGCGCATCGGTTTTACCCAAAGCACGGACACGGCAGGGAAGGTTTCGCCGTACACCTCGGTGGCCGCATTCACGAATGGATGGAGCGGGCAGGTGTGCTTCGATAGTTCCGAATGTCCTTTCTGGGCTACGGCGGCCCAGTGCACGAAGGCCGTTGGCACTGAAGGCACACCGTACGACTTGCAGATCCAGGTTAACGCCGGCAGCACTACGACCTCGGTTGGTACCTTCAACGTGTGCGTGACCGACATCGCACCGGTGATCGCAGCCCCGCCTGCTAACGACGCTTCCGCGGACGCGAAGCTTGCTGCCGACGTTCAACCCGATGTGCTGTCGGCCGACGCGCACCCGGATGTGGCGCTGCTGCAAGGAGTTTTTGTTCCGACCGGCAGCCTGACCGTGGCAAGGGCGTCGCACACGGCGACGTTGTTGCCGAGCGGAAAGGTGCTCATCGCCGGCGGACTTGGGAATGGAGGGTTTCTCGCGAGCGCGGAGCTGTATGACCCGAGCCCTGGGACATTTGCAGCGACCGGCAGCCTGACCGGGGCAAGGGAGTACCACACGGCGACGTTGTTGGGCAGCGGGAAGGTGCTCATCGCCGGCGGGGACGACGGCAATCCTTTCGCGAGCGCGGAGCTATACGACCCAAGCGCCGGGACATTCTCAGCGACGGGCAGCATGACCGTAGCAAGAGTGGGCCACACGGCGACGTTGTTGCCAGATGGGACGGTGCTCATCGCCGGCGGGGACGAAGTCGGCACTGCGGAGCTGTACGACCCGAGCCCTGGGACTTTCACAGCTACCGGCAACATGACCACGGCAAGGGTCTGGCACACGGCGACGTTGCTGGGCAACGGGATGGTGCTCATCGCTGGCGGCATGAACGGCTACCTTCTCGCAAGCGCGGAGCTGTACGACCCAGCGGCAGGGACATTCACCGCGACGGGCAGCATGACTGTTGCACGGGTGAACCACACGGCGACGTTGTTGCCAGATGGGACGGTGCTCATCGCCGGCGGGGACGAAGTCGGCACTGCGGAGCTGTACGACCCGAGCCCTGGGACATTTGCAGCGACCGGCAGCCTGACCGTGGCAAGGGCGAGCCACTCGGCGACGTTGTTGCCGAGCGGAAAGGTGCTCATCGCCGGCGGCGAATACGACGATCCCGCTAGCGGGTATCTCCCCCTCGCGAGCGCGGAGCTATATGACCCTGGGGCCGGCACATTTGCCGCCACCGGCAGCATGACCGTCGCACGGTACTTGGACACGGCGACGTTGTTGCCGAGCGGAAAGGTGCTCATCGCCGGCGGTTGGAGTGGCAGCCAGTATCTCCCGAGCGCGGAGCTGTACGAATAGCCCCGACCGAAGGCGGCCATCCAAAGAGTCACAGTGGAAGCGCGCCAAGCCAGCCGAAGCACTGCTGTGGCGCCGATGCTGGGGTACACTTAGCCATCCCAGGCAACTTGCCGGTTGATCCCCGGTGAGTGGGGCCGCGTGGCACCTTCGGCGACCCCCGCCTGGCGCTTTCCGAAGTCCGAAAAGGTGCAGCCAAGGTGCAACTTGTCGAAGGTCAAGAATCCCGACTCCACACGCGGGCGAGGGCGGCCGAGGACTGACCCCACCCCAAACTGGAGCACCAACCCTGCTTTTCGTCGCGTGCGAGCTGCGGAGCGGATACAGGCGGAGCTATTCCTCGCCGCGTGCAAGATTCTCAATGGTGAGGACCGGAAAGAGGTCGAAGTGGTTCTGCGCCGGCACTTGTCGGCGTTTCCTACCAGCGTTCGCGGACTGAAGGCGAGCGAACAGCAAGCCTTCGCGGTCCGGGCACCATGTGCCAGCATGGCGAGCCCTGAAGCGATTCGGAAGGGAGGCGGCCCGGAAAAATGGGCAGATGCACAGACGGGGGTTCTCGTGGGGCACGGGTGGCACTGGTACAAAGACGCTGTCCGGCGCTCACCGTGGCCACCTGGAAAACGGCGCCGCTACTCTCCAGTTGCCGAAATGCGGCGTGAGATGAAACGACATCCCAGCCACTTCGACGGATTCACGGCCGAGGAGCGGTGCTTTCTTCGCCTGCCAGCGGAGGCAAGGAATGCCATCGAGGCGGTGGTAAGAGATGCGCTGCAATCCGAACGGGAGAAATGGCGGCGGGAACGACCACGCGACTTCCCCATTGTGGACTACTTCGAGCGGGGGCCGAAGGCACGGCGGTCGTTGGGCGTGCCACCCTCTCTTAGAGACATCGTGTGGGGGGCGGTCGGGCATCTGGACAAGGAACTTCGGGCCGCTGTGCGCACAACGTGCCGCCGGTATTTCACCAAAGGGCGCAAGGATGCTGGCCGGCTCACGGGCAAGGCAGTCAAGGTCGATGCAGACGAGGAGCAGCTTGACGGCCGGCGTCTCCGAGAGTCGGATGCCGCCCCCGCCACTGCCTGGCTCACGGGAGAGATTGTGCGTGACTACGACTCACCGGATGACAACAGAACCGGCGGTGGCCAGCGGCGCAACTACGTCGACGTGACGCCGTTGCCCGCGCTGGGCCGGCTCTCGGACTGACGGTGCAGTCGAACGGTAGGGCGAAGCCGGCGGCCAGCTGGTGGCGGGGATTATTACCCCCCGTAGCGCGAGCCCCTATGCCCTCATGGAACAAAAAACACAAAACACCCCGAAGACGGCCATGGACGAACCGCCGGCCGCACACACCCTCCTCCGCCGCCGACAGGTCGAAATGCGGGTCGGCTTGCGGCGCAGCGCCATCTATCTGCGCTTGACCAACGGCACCTTTCCCAAGCCCATAAGGTTAGGCCCGCGGTCGGTCCGCTGGATCGCCTCCGAGGTGGACGCATGGATTGCAGAGCGCGTGGCGCAGTCGCGGCCGGCGTCGCCCGACGAGGCCAGGCCATGAGAAAGGGCCTGGACAAGACGTTCCTGGACAACAACCTCCTGCGGTCGCCGCAGTTCATGGCGCTCCCACCGGCCGCGAAGGGTTGCTGGCTCCAACTACAGGCGCTCTGTTCATCACAGGAGAACAGCGGGCGCCTGACGGGTGCGGGGAAGTGGGGCAACGGGGAATGGCAGGCGGCCATGGGAAGCGGCGGGAGCAAACTGGCGTTCAAGAAGCTCCTCGATCTCGGGCTGGTCAAGCAGGTCGGCGACGACGTGATGGTGAGTGGTTACCACCTGGAGAGTCAGGCCAAGTTCCAGGCCGCTCGGTTGAACGGTGCGAAGGGAGGCCAAGCGTCGGCCGCCAGTCGGGCGGGTGCGACATTGCCAAGGGAGACAGACTCCCCGGAGTCAGAAAGCGCAGATTCTCTGGACAATCCCGCCAGCGACGCTCAAGCGACGCTCAAGCGATGCTCAAGCGCCCAAGGAGAGGAGGGGGAGGGACCGGATCGGAACGCCAAGGGGAGCGGAGACGTGGGGAGGGGAGACGTAGCAGAGGGTAGCACAGCAGCAGGGGAGCGGCTTCCCACAGAGGATCCCACTCTGCGCAGTCCGACTCCGGGGCGTCCGACCCAGATCGATCCGCCACCCGAGAGGGATAGGGAGGCCCAGCGGCCCGAGCGTGCGCGCGACCACGCCGAGCCCGACCCGGGCATGGAGTGGATGGGATCCGATGTGTACCGGCGGCAGGTACCGAGGCGCCGCCGATGACTGCGCCCGTCGACCGCGTGCTGGTCGCACTCGCAGACTACGGCGTCCGACCCTCCGGCACGGGATGGAGCGCCCGCTGCCCGGCGCACGATGATCGGCACGCATCGCTCGCCATAGGTGAGGGCAAGGACGGCCGAGCGCTCCTGTTCTGCCACGGCGGTTGTGAGCTGGCAGACATGCTCCGCGCCCTGGGGCTCACTGCGCGCGACCTATTCATCGGACCACCAGCCAGGATCGACGAGCGCATCTTCTACGACTATCGAGACGAGGGCGGCGAGCTGCTCTTCCAGGTGGTCCGCACTCCGGCGCCCGACGGAAAGACTTTTCGCCAGCGACGCCCCGACGGTCGCGACGGGTGGATCTGGGATGTCGAAGGCGTGCGCCGCGTACTCTACAGACTGCCCGAGTTACTGGCGGCCGACCCGTCCGAGACGGTCTACGTCGTCGAAGGTGAGAAGGACGTCGAGACGTTGCGGGCGTCGGGACTCGTCGCCACCACGAATCCCGGCGGGGCGCTCAAGTGGCGACGTGAGTACGGGGAGTCTCTGCGCGGCCGGCACGTGGTCATCCTGCCCGACAATGACGACGTGGGGCACACGCACGCCGCGGACGTGGCGCGGTCGCTGGTCGGCGTAGCGGCGTCGGTGTGCGTGATGGACCTGCCCGGCTTGGCCGAGCATGGCGACGTGAGCGACTGGCTGGTTGCTGGCCGCACGGTCGCCGAGCTGCGCGCGCTAGTGCAGTGGGAAGGGGAGCAGCGTGGAAGGTGACGAATCGTCTACCCGGCATGTGGTCGAAAGTGGGCGATCTGACAAGAGCCCGCCAGACGGTGACGACGTCTTCAACGCCCGAGAGCTGGCGTTCATCGAAAGGCTGGCCGAGGGGCAGACGATTCGTGAAGCGTCCGCTGTGGCCGGCGTGCCCTACACCACCGCGAGGCGGTGGCGACGGCGGCCGGAAATCCAAGCGGCGATCCGAGAACGCGCACGCGAGGCGGTGGAGGCTGGCACCCTGTCGCTCGGCCAAGGGGCATCGGCCGCGGCCAAGGCACTTCGAGCAATCGCGAGCGGCAAGAAGCCGGCAGAAGGACCCCGGGTCACTGCGTGCCGGGCCATCTTGGAAATCGGCCTTCGCGTTCTTGAAGTCGACAAGTTGACCGACCGGGTGGAACGCCTCGAAGGATCGCAAACGGAGAACCTGTCACCCGCGGAGATGGCGGCGCGGTTCATGCGAGCCACCCGCATCGCCCAGGAGATCCTGGCGGAAGAGGCGGCCGGGCCTCGCCCGATCGATGCGATAGAGGTGGGGGCGCAGCCGGAAGCATCTGCGGGCGAAGAACTGGCAGCCGTCGACACAGTCCGGCGACTCCAGCGAGAGACGTCTTGACCGCCGTCGAGCAAGACCTTCGCGGCGAAACCCTGCCTATCGATCACGGCGCTTCTGACGTGGGCACAGCGCCCACGCCGCGGTCCTGTTCGACGACTGCCGAACCCTTCACGGTTGGTATGGTTAGTATAGTAAAGTAGTACAGGGTAGACGGTTCGCAGCCGTGCGGCGTCGGGTATCTGCGCAACACCGGGTTGGTGGCTGGCCCCCAGGGGGGGTATCGACATTTTTTGAGGGTACAAGTGAGGGTACAAAACCGAATTTTGCGTCACGCTTGAAAGAAAAGATGTTACATTTCGAGATGTTCCACGACGACTTCCGGTTTGGACCGTGACGCGCGATCCGGGCCCGATCGTTATCATCGGTGCCGGCATGGCCGGGGTGGCGACCGCCTTTCACCTCGGGCAGCGTGGGGTGCGCGAGATCGTCATCGTGGAGCGTGAGGCGCAGGTGGCGGCGCACGCGTCTGGGCGGAACGCAGGTATCTTCCGCCTGCTCGACCGGGATCGTTCGAACGTGCTGCTTGCGCAGGAAACCCAGGCGCAGCTTGCAGCCATGTCGTGGTCTCAGGACGTGGTTCGATCGGGCGGGGCGTTGACTGTGGTCGCGGCGGAGGGGCTGGCTCGGCTGCAAGCTCTGGCGCAGGTGGCGCGAGCGGAGGGCGTGGAGCTAACCGAATGGACGCCAGGCCGTGCCGCGGATGTGGTCCCCGCCCTCGATGCCAGCCGGATCGCCGGCGTGTTGCACGTACCCGGCGAAGGCACCATCGACATCCACCGCCTGGTGCACGGCACTCTCGAACGAGCGCGCGCGGCTGGCGGGCAGGTGCGTCTTGCGTGCGAGGTGCGCGAGGTGCGCGTGAGAGAGGGCCGTGTCTGCGGCGTGACGACGGACGCAGGCGAGATCGAAGCCTCGGTTGTGGTGAACGCGGCCGGCGCCTGGGCCGGTGAGCTGGGTCGTCAGGCCGGCGCAACCTCGCTGCCCGTGCAGCCTGTGCGGCGGCACCTGGCGTTCTTGCGAGTTGCGGGCTCGGCTTCGGCGTGGCCCGTGGTCTGGGATCTGTCGACGCCGTTCTACTTCCGTCCTGAATCGGGCGGCGTGCTGGTGAGTCTGTGCGAGGAGATCCCGTCACAGCCTGGTGACGAATCCTGCGACGATCACCTGGCCGAGCGGTTGGCCGCCGGGATGCACGGCTTGCGGCCGCCACTCGACGACGCCCACCTGGTGCGCGCGTGGGCGTGTCAGCGGACCATGACGCCGGATGCTCGTTTCGTAATCGGGCCTGACCCCAGGCTGGAAGGGTTCTTCTGGGTTGCGGGGTTGGGCGGCCACGGCATGTCAGCCGGTCTGGCCGCAGGCCGCGTGGCCGCGGATCTGATCCTGGGCGAGCATCTTGCCGAGGCCGAGGTTCTCTCTCCTAGGCGCTTTGGCCGGTAGGTTTGCATGGCCGGAAGAGAGTCGTGGTCGGTGGAGAAAGAGTTCCTTGCGACGGTGGCAGGGCGCTGGTATTGCCTTCGGTAGACTCATGAAACGCGTCGTCGTCGTCGGGGCCGGAATCTCCGGCCTGTCGCTCGCTTTCGAGCTGCAACGGATCGGGGTTTCCGTGCTGGTGCTGGAGAGTGAGCGGCGCGCGGGCGGCAAGATCGAGACCGATCGGCGCGATGGCTACATCTGTGAGCGCGGGCCGGCCAGCTATCTCGACCGGCACAACAGCATCGCGCCGTTGGCGCGCAGCCTGGGCATCGAAGGCCGCGTGCTTCCGGCCTTCGACGCTGGCGAGCGCCGATTGGTGGTGGCGGACGGCAGACTGCACGACACGCCGCTGGACGCAGCGGCATTCTTGCGGTCGCGGCTTCTGCCCCTGTCGGCCAAGCTGCGCATGCTGGCCGATCTGGTGCTGCCCCGTGGCCCGTCGGCGCGTGGCCAGGAGGAATCCGTCACCGCGTTCGCCAGTCGGCGCCTGGGCGTGCTGGCCGGCGAGCGTTTGCTGCAGCCGCTGGTTTCCGGGCTGTACGCGGGCGATCCCGATGCGGTCAGCTTGCCAGCCGCGTTTCCGCTCATGGCCGCGCTGGAGCGGGAGCATCGGAGCCTAATCCTGGGCTTGCGCGCTGATCTCAAGCAACAGCGGGCGAGGCGTCAGACGGCCAGCGATGCGCCCCAGCTGTCATCGTTCGTCACCGGGCTGGATGAGCTGACCACGGCGCTGGCCAGCAGGCTGGGCGATCGGCTTCGGCCGGGTGCGCGCGTCGTTCAGGTAGAGCGCACCGCCAGTGGCTTTCGCCTAGCGGTCGACGAGAATGGGAGCAGTGGCACCATGGACGGCGACGCTGTGGTGCTGGCCATTCCGGCACACCAAGCCTGTGCTGTGGTCCGGCCGCTGGATTGCGATCTGTCCGAGATCCTGGCGCGCATCCCCTATGTCCCAGTTGCGCTGGTGCACCTGGGCTATTTCTCCTCGGCGCTGCTGCGGCCGATGGACGCCTACGGGTTCTTCGTGCCCGCCTCCGAGCCCCTGAAGGTCGTCGGCGCGATCTTTGCGTCGGCCATCTTTCCGAATCGTGCACCGACCCGGTTTTCGCTCTTCTCGGTGCGCACCGGCGGTGCCCGCCATCCTGAAACTGCAAGCCTGCCTGACGAAGAGTTGACGGCGTTGGCCCACGCGGACCTTCGCGGCCTGCTGGGCCTGACCGCGCCGCCCGCCTTCGCGCACGTTGTCCGGCACGAGCGCGGCTTGCCACAGTACACGCTCGGGCACATGGACCGTGTGGCTGCCCTGGAATCCGGCGAGCGGCGCTACCCCGGCCTGTATTTTCACGGCAACGCCTATCACAACGCCGGCGTGCCCGAACTGGTCGGCCGATCGGGCAAGCTGGCGCGCAGGCTGGCGGAGGAGCTTTCACGATGAGAGAAGTTCTGGAAGCGGCTCTCTTGCGCGAACTGGGTGCTACCTGGCGCGAGATCAGCGGCAACCACTTCCGCGGTCGGTTGCAGCCGCCGGTGTTCGCCTTGCACGATGCCGGCGCGCGCCTGGGATTCTGGGCGCGCCGCAGCCGTACCCTCTCACTGGCGCGCTCGCTGGTCTATGACCAGCCCTGGGGCGTGGTGCGCGAGGTGCTCAAGCACGAGATCGCGCATCAGTATGTCGACGAGGTCATGGCCGTCGACGACCAGAGCGCGCACGGTCCGGCCTTCGAGAATCTGTGCCGGCAGCATGGCTTCGATCCGTCGGCGCGCGGTTTGCCCCAGGCGGCAGGCGGTGACGGCAACCCGGTGCTGCGCCGGATCGCGCGCTTGCTCGCCCTGGCCGAGAGCCCAAATCTGCACGAGGCCGAGGCTGCCATGAACACGGCGCAACGGCTGATGCTCAAGCACAACATCGACCAGACGGTAGCGCGGGCCAGCGAGGGCTTCGCCTTCCGGCACCTGGGCCGGCCCAGCGGCCGCATCGAGGCGGCCGAGCATGTGCTGGCGGGCATACTGGCGCGCCACTTCTTCGTCGAGGTGATCTGGGTGCCGTACTACGTGCCCAGCGAGGGGCGGCGAGGTCGCGTGCTGGAGGTCTGTGGCTCCTTGTCCAATCTGGAAGTGGCGACGTACGTGCACGGGTTTCTGCTCGAGACGGCGGAACGTCTGTGGCGCGAGCACAGGCGTCGCCACGGCATCGCCAGCAACCGCGAGCGACGGCGTTTCATGGCCGGGGTGATGATTGGTTTCGACGAGAAGCTGAAGTCGGGTGCCGCCGAGAGCCGGCGCGAGGGCCTGATCTGGGTGGGCGATCCCGCGCTGGCCAGCTATCTGCGCCAGCGCTATCCGCGCACGACACGTGGTTCGGGCATCGGCCTTTACCGGACCGAGGCCTACGAGCACGGTCGCAAGGCCGGGCGCGAGATCGTGTTGCACCGGCCGGTCAGCGGGAGCAGCGAACGAGGACGCCTGCTGGGCCCGGTTCGGTGAATGGTCATGTGGGCGTGACGTCCTCCAGCCCCGTGCCATGAGCTTGCCGGTGGCTGGCGCCGGGGCCACCAGCACAGGCTCTCAGGCAAGATCCATCGCTCAGCGCGCACCTTCTTCTCGCGAGTTCCGATAAACTCGCATGGTGCAGTTGGTGATCGCTGAAAAACCCTCAGTTGCGCGCGATCTCGCCCGCGTGCTGGGGGTGCGGCCGACGGGCAAGCATTGCTTCGATGGCAAGGAGCGCGTGATCACATGGTGCGTGGGCCATCTGGTCGAACTCGACGAGCCAGCCAGCTACGACGGGCGCTGGAAGGCCTGGCGCCTGGACACGCTGCCCATGATCCCGTCGGAGTTCAAGCTGCGGCCGGTGCCGAGCACGCGCGAGCAACTGCACGAGGTGTGCCGGCTGCTAGGCGACAAGCGCTTTTCCGAGGTGGTCAACGCTTGCGACGCCGGTCGCGAGGGCGAGCTCATCTTTCGCTACGTGTACCAGTTGGCCGGCAGCCGACTGCCCATCCGGCGGCTGTGGATTTCCTCGCTGACCGACGAGGCTATTCGCCAGGGTTTCGCGACCCTGAAGCCTGGGTCGGAGTTGGAGAAGCTGGCGGACGCCGCACGCTGCCGGTCGGAGGCGGACTGGCTGGTGGGCCTGAACGCTACGCGCGCGGTGACGGTCCGCCAGCGCACCGGCCCGGATTCCATGTTGTACTCCATCGGCCGCGTGCAGACGCCGACGCTCGCGATTCTGGTGGAACGCGAAAAGGCCATCCAGAGCTTCGTGCCCCACGACTACTGGCAACTGAAGGCCGATCTGACCACGAGCGAGGGCGCGCGTTTCCCGGCGACCTGGTCGGTGGACAAGGCCAACCGCTTCGCCAGCACGACCGTGGCCAGCGAAGTGCGTGACCGTTGCCGTGCACACGGCGCAGCCGGCGATGCCGAGGGCCCGGTGGTGGAGAGCCTGAAGCAGAGCAAGACGCGCGAGCCACCGCCGCTGCTCTTCGATCTGACGTCGTTGCAGCGGACTGCCAACAAGCGCTTCGGCCTTTCGGCGCAGGCCACCCTGGATGCGGCGCAGGCTCTGTACGAACGGCACAAGATCCTGACCTATCCGCGCACCGATTCGCGCCACCTGTCGAGCGACATGGCGGCTACCTTGCCGAAGATCTTTGCCGGCCTGGCCGAGTTGAACGAATACGCGCCCTTCGCGCAGACGCTGTTGGCCGATCAGCCGCGGCCCAGCAAGCGATTCTTCGACGACAGCAAGATCCAGGACCACCACGCCATCGTGCCCACGGGCAAGTCAGCCAGGCTGGAGGCCCTGGAGCGCAACGAGCGCCGAGTCTTCGACTTGGTGGTGCGGCGATTTTTCGGGGCTTTCTATCCCGACGCCGAGTTCGCCCAGACCGAGGTGGTGGTGAGAGTGGGGCAGGGGAATGAACCTGCGATTCTTGCAAACGACAAACGCGACGACAAGTCCGGCACTGCGAGTGGGGAGGAGGTGCCGCTGCTCACGGTTGCGCCCCCGCTGCCCGACCGCTTTTTGGCACGGGGGAAGATTCGCCTGGTGGCTGGGTGGCAGGAGGTGGCTGGCTTTGGTGGAGAAGACGCGGAGGACAAGGCAGGCGCGAAAAGGGGCAAGAAGAAGGAGGGCGACGAGGACGAGCCAGCCGTGCTGCCACCCCTGGCCGAGGGCCAGCGGCTGGATGGCAACTTCGAGACGCTGGCCAAGAAGACCAAGCCGCCCGCGCGGCACAGCGAGGCGACTCTGCTGTCGGCCATGGAAAACGCGGGCAAGACCATTGGGCGGCCGGAGGCAGGCTCTGCCGGCCCCAGTTCCTCGCGCGACGGCATGGAAGACCTGCGGGGATTCTCGGAGACGCTGGACGACGAGGAACTGAGAGCGGCGATGAAGGACAGTGGTCTGGGCACGCCGGCCACGCGTGCAGCCACCATCGAGACTCTGCTCAAGCGCGGCTTCGTGGCCCGCGAAGGCAGGCATCTGGCCGCCACGCCGGTGGGCATCGCGCTCATCGACGGGCTGCCGGTGCCCAGCCTGGCCTCGCCCGAGCTGACCGGAACCTGGGAGGCGCGCCTGGCCCGCATGGCGCGCGGCGAGGACAAGCGCGACACCTTCATGGCCGACATCGGCCGCTACGTGCACGAGGTGGTCGACGCCATCCGCGCCGCCTCTCCCATGCGTGCCGTGCCACCGCCGGCCGCGAGCGCAAGCAAGGGAAAGAAATGGGTGCGAGGCCGTGGCGCGGGGCGAGGCCGCAGGTCTGCGGCCGTCAAAGGGCACTCTCCGGCGGTCGACACGACTCGTCCCGCGCCTGCGAGCAAGGCCGACGCGCCCCAAGCCGATAGCGTCGGCGATCTCCTCTGTCCGCGCTGCCGGATCGGGCATCTGATGACGGGCAAGCGCGGGTGGGGCTGCTCGCGTTGGCGAGAAGGATGCGATTTCGTCGTCTGGTTCGAAGAGAGCGGCGTCAGGCGCAGCGAGGCCGACCTGCGCGCGCTGGTGTCCAAATCGTAGCGCTACGTGATCGTCTCCAGCGCCTCGACACCCGGCAGATCAGCCAACTGAGCAAGTACGCAGCGGTGGTCGTGGTGCAGGCCGCAGTATTCGATGCTGATTTCGCGCAGGCCCTCTGGCCGTTCCTTATCGTCGCCGATGGCGATGTGCCCCTTGGCGTCGTCGAGCAAGGCTGTCAAGCGCGCGCGCGTCTTGCCCTGCGCGGGCTGGTACACGACCAAGACCCGACGCACCTGGCACGTGCCATTGAGCAAGATTTCCAGATGGCGGACCCAGCCGAGGGTAATCAGCACGGCTGCAGAAAGAACCACGCCCGCGGACGCGTAGCCAGCGCCCACCACGATGCCGATGCCTGAGCAGGCCCAGATGGTGGCCGCCGTGGTCAGGCCGGAGATGTGGTGGCGGTCGCGCAGGATGGACCCCGCGCCCAGAAAACCGACGCCAGTCACAATCTGGGCGGCGATGCGTGCCGGTTCGTGGCCGCCCAGGGCTGGGCTGGCGGACACCAAGGTGAAGATGGTCGACCCGACACAGATCAGGATGAGCGTGCGCAAGCCGGCGGGTTTGTGTTCCTTTTCCCGTTCAAAGCCCACCAGGGCGCCGCAGAGAAAGGCTGTCGCGACCAGCACGAACTCGCAGTAGGGCGACGGCACCAGTTGCCGAAGATCGCCGAAAATCACCTGGACAAGGTCCACGTCCTTACATTAGGGACGGCGGGGCCAGCAATCAAGTTCTTGCCAGCACGGCCGCCAGCGCTTGACCTCGCGGTCCTGTCGGGTGCAGGTCGAGCCTGCGGCCGCCGGAGTCTTGCACGGCGATCGTGATTTGCAGGTGGTCGGCCGGCAAGACGTCGGGAAAGCGGTCGGCCCACTCGATGGCCGTGGCCGCGCGATCGTAGGCTTCTTCGATGCCAAGTTCGGGCAGCTCTGCATGCGTGCGCAGGCGGTAGAAATCGACGTGCACGAACGATGTCCGGCCGGGGTGCTCGTTGACCAGGGCAAAGCTCGGGCTCGCCACATGGCGGTGAGGAGCCACGCCAAGTCCCTGCGCCAGCCCTTGGGCGAAGGTGGTCTTTCCAGCGCCCAAGGGGCCGATGAGCGCTACCACGTCGCCCACACCCATCGCCTGCCCGAGGCGTACACCCAGACGCCGCATGTCCTCGGCGTCGTTCGCCATGACGACTTGCGCCGCCGACGGGCGGCAATTCTGTTCCGGGTCTGCGTCGGTCATCAACGCTTTTTGATCAACTGACGGTATAGCAGCAGGTGGCGTACTGCCAAGTCCGGCTTGCCGTTCTGTTCCAGCAGGCGGGCCAGATTGTAGTGGGCGTCGGGGTTGCGTGGATCGCATTCCAGCGCGCGCCGGTAGGCGGCAACGGCGTCGACGGTGGCACCCAGATCCTCCAGCGCCACGCCGACGTTGAAGGCCGCGGTCGCATCGCCCGGGCGCAGCGAGAGAGCAGCCCGATAGTGCACCAAGGCCGCGTACACATCGCCCATTTCGTGCAGCAGGCGGCCCAGGTTCACATGCGCATCGGCAAACTCGGGTTCCAGTTCTAGCGATGCCCGGTAAGCATCGCGGGCTTCATCGGGTGACGTGGCTTCCAGCAAGCAGCCGCGCTGGTACAGGTCGCGCGCGGTGAGCGGCGGCTCTTGCTGCGCGGCGGGAGCCGTGGCGGCGCGCGCAGTCTCCAGCGAGGTGACCGTGGCGCCGCCGTCGTCGGGCGACACGCCTTGAAAATCGAACACGGTCTGGCCCGATTCCGGGTGCCAGCGGCGATGACCATCGTCCGCGATCACGCGCTGGCCTTCCCCGGACAGTGTGACCCGATGGACCGAGATGCCGGCCGGCAGGCTGTCGCGTATCCTCCTGATGGCGTCGCGCACGCGGCGAGCCGGGATGCGTTGCTCGACCAGTCCTTCGGCCTTGCGCAGAAGAACCAGATCCTCGAATGAGAATCGCATCTCGCCTTTCTGGTTGCGAGTCGGGGTGACGACGCCGGCACGCAGGTACGAGCGCAGACGCGCCACGCTCATGCCGAGAACGACTGCCACCGCCCGAGGCGAATACATCTCAGGTTTTACTATACAACGCTTGTCGTGTTGCGGGTTGCGTACGCCTACTGCGCCCTACGATGTCCCACATCCGCGCAGCAAGCTTGAAAAGGTGTCGGCTGCCGTCAGATAATGCCGGCTCGGATCGCTCCATGACCAACGGATCAGCTTCAGTCTCCGGACGAGCGCGGCGCAATCGCGGATTGTGCTCGGGTATTCGCTCGTCTTGCACGTACGCGGGCGTGCTGGGCTCGACTGCCAGGTTGTAAAAATCGGGTAGGGCGATGGCGTGTATTCTCGTGTTGATCGACGACAGTGACAACCGCGCTGCGATCGAGGACGCGGTGAAGTCACTAAGCACGCACAAGCTTGTGGAGGCCTCCGACGGCGCTGCGGCCTTGCGCTTGCTTGAAAAGGGCGGCGTGGATCTGGTGCTCGCGCGCACCCATGGGCGCGAGATGGACGCGTTCGAGCTGTGTCGGCGGATTCGTGCCAACGACAAGATAGCGACAGTACCGGTCGTCCTTCTGGCGACCGCGCAGAGCCCGGTGGAAAACCGCCTGCGTGGCCTCGACCTGGGCGCGGCGGACTTCATCGTGCAGCCCATCGAGCCGCTGGAACTGCTCGCGCGCTTGGGATCAGTCCTGCGCTCGAAGGCGCTGGCTGATGAGGTTCGTCGCCACAACATCGAACTGGCGGGCAAGGTGGTGGAACGTACCCGCCAACTGGAGGAACTGGCGGGAGAGTTACGCGCCGAGCGCGACGCCCTTCGTGAGACCTTCAACGTCATCGAGGATGGACTCTTGCTGCTCGATGCCTCTGGCCGCGTGCAGATCGAGAACAACGCCCTCTGTCGCATGCGGAGCGAGCCCGAGTCGACTCGCCTGCCCTCGGGCGAACGACTGTTTTCCGGAAACCCCGTCGAGTCGGGGGCCGACCCGTCCATGCGCGAGATGCTGGCCATGCTGGCCCGCGAGGCCGCCGCCCAAAAAGCAACCCAGGACGGGACTTTCTCCCTACGCGGGCGCCAGTTCCAGGCGCGCGCCTATCCTGCGGCGGGGCGGCGGATTCTGCTCTACGTGCGCGACGTGACCGAAGACCGCGACCGCGAGGTGAGGCGCCTGCAGTCGGAGAAGCTGGCCTCCATCGGCATGCTGGCCGCCGGGGTGGCTCATGAGATCAACAACCCGGCCTCGTTCGTGCTGGCCAACCTGGAGGCCCTGGCCGAACTGCTGCAGGCGTCCGACGACAAGCCGAAGGCGGACCCCACGACTGCGCCCAAGCTGGCGTCCAGCGAGGTTCGGTTCGAAGCCATGAACATCGTGCAGGAGTCGAAGGAGGGCATGGCACGCATCCATCGCATCGTGCGTGACTTACACGCCTTCTCGCGCGTGGACGAGGACGCCAACCTGCTGACCGATGTGAACGCTGCGGTGGACTCATCGCTGACCATGTTGCGTAGCGAGCTCCGCTACCGGGCACAGGTGGAAAGGGATCTGCGTGCGACCCGACGCGTGCGCGCCAGCGCTGCCCGGCTGGGGCAGGTGTTTCTTAACCTGATCATGAATGCCGCGCATGCCCTGGCCGCAGGGAATTCCAAGCGCAACCGGCTCTATGTGCGCAGCTACGACGACGGAGACGCCGTCGCGATCGAGGTGGAAGACAATGGGCCGGGCATTCCGACCGAGGTCATGCCGCGCATCTTTGAATCGTTCTTCACCACCAAGCCGCCCGGCGTGGGCACGGGGCTGGGGCTACCCATCTCGCGCGACATCGTGTGCGCGGCGGGGGGAGAGTTGACCGCGGAGAGCGTGCCGGGCCGCGGGGCCCTGTTTCGTGTGCGCCTGCCGGCGGCTGGCGCGGGCGTGGTTGTGGCGCCCAAGACCTTGCCCTCGCACAAGGCCGTGCAGCGCCGGCGCTTGCTGGCGGTCGACGACGAAGCCCTGCTGCTCAAGGCGTACCGCCGCATGTTGCTCAGTCACCACGACGTGGAAACCATGCTGGGAGCCAAGGAGGCGCTGCGCTTGTTCGGCCAGGATCGCGCCTTCGACGTGGTGTTGTGCGACTTGCAGATGCCCGAGATGTCGGGCTCAGAGCTGTACGAGACGGTCAGGCAGCGCTGGCCCGAGCTGGCCCAGCGATTCATCTTCATCACCGGTGGTGCCTGCTCGCAGGAGGCGCGGCGATTTCTGGAGAGCCCAGGCCTGGCCTTCATTCACAAGCCGTTCCAGGTGGGCGAGTTGCTGGAACTGATCGAGTCGCACGCGGCCGGATACGGCGTGGCCGCGCACCCGTGACGGCGCTTCACAGATCGCATAGGGAGCCCGCCGGCTTTGCCGGCGGCGTACCGTCGCGGGAGGGTATGGGAACCCTTTGAGGGTTCCCATCAAAGATTAATGTCGCCGCCGGGGTCGCTTCCACCCAGGCGCTTGCGCACAGCCGCGCTGTCGTTGGGCGGAGCGGGTGTCAGCGCCACCGAGATGCGCAACCACTGGCCCTCGCGCGCTTCGGCGGGCAACAGGCCGCGCGGCAGATGGAACACCTGTTCGCCCAGGACCAGACGCGCAACCAGATCCTCCACTTCGTCGATGAAAACCATACTTTCCGTGGCTGTCATGGCACCTGAAAAGCCTCCCTCCGTCCGTGCACAAGTACTTCGATCTTGCCACCATCGGTCTCGATGGTTACGGGACCATCGACGTCGGTGCGGAACACGCGCGCGCCCATGCGCGCAAGGCGCGCCAGCGTCTGCGGATCGGGGTGGTGGTATTCGTTGCCCGCGCCGACACTCACCACCGCGACCAGAGGACTCACGGCCTGCAGAAACTTGGGCGTCGACGAGTAGCGGCTGCCGTGGTGGGCCACCTTGAGAACTGCGGCGCGGAGGTTGGCCTGGCTGTCGAGAAGCCATCGCTCCGTCTGCGCCTCTGCATCGGCCGCGAACAGAACCCCGACTTTGCCGAAGTCGACGCGTGACACCACGCTGTTGGCGTTCACGTCCGAGCGCGTGTCGGTGAGGGGCGGCGCGGGTGGGCCCAGCAGGGTCAGCCGCGCGTCCCCGCCCAGGTCTATGGTGCGCCCGCGTTCCGCCTGACGAACCGGAACGCGCTGCCTGTCGAGCAGGGCCAGCAGTCGGCCGTATTCCTGGATCTCGTGTGGATAGGGCGCGTCCAGGAACATGCGCGTGCCGTGTTTGTCGACCACCGCGCGCAGGCCACCCAGGTGATCCGCATGGCGGTGAGTGAGAAACACCAGGTCCAGCATCGCGATCCCGTGCCCATCCAGAAACGCGACCACAGTGTTCCCTGCTTCCGGCAGGCCACCGTCGATGAGCACCGTCTTGCCAGCGGGCGACGTGATCAGCGCGGCATCGCCCTGGCCCACGTCCATGAAATCCACGCGCAGTCGTCCGGTCGGTCTTGGCCCTTGGGCAGCCGCGCCCCGACACCCCGCCAGCCATGCCAGCACCAGCCAACTCGCCAGCGCCAGCCACGGCTGGCGGCTGATCCTGATCCGTAGTCGGCGATGGCTGGACACCGGTACAGGCTAACCCCGCGGCGATGACGCAGGCAAAAAATGGGATGACAGGCATGCCTTGCTTTTCGGACGGCCCGCGGAAAAGGTGTGCGCTGCTGGGAGATTTGGGACGCCGACGTGGGCTGCGTGCGTTTGACCAGCCGAGCGTTGCAGCGAGCTCAGCGCGGGCGAAAAGCACCCAGGACCCTTCCCACTCTCATACCCTTTTCGGGTAATGTCGGTATCCAAATGTTATCTCCGCGTAACTGGCTCTTCGCAGCCGTGCTGGCGAGCGCGGGACTTTCGTGTTTGGTTGACCCCTCGGGACTCGATACGCCACAGGTTTCACCGGTAGGCGGTCAGACGACCACGACAACATTGGCCAGTGGCGGGCAAGCCGGCAGTTTGGGGACGGCCAGCGGGGGACAGGCGGGAACGTGGGCGACATCTCTGGGTGGAAGCAGCGCGAGCGGCGGCAGCGGTGGCGGTTCGGACAGCAGCAGCGGAGGAGGGCAGGCTGGCAGCGCAGCGACCGGCGGAAGCGGTGGCGGTTCGGACGGCGGTGGGGGCGGAGGGCAAGCTGGCAGCGCAGCGAGCGGCGGCAGCGGTGGCGGTTCGGAAAGCAGCGGAGGAGGAGGAGGGCAAGCTGGCGGCGCAGCGAGCAGCGGAAACGGTGGCGGTTCGGAAAGCAGCGGAGGAGGAGGAGGGCAAGCTGGCGGCGCAGCGAGCAGCGGCGGCGCAACCGGTGGTTCAGGGGGCATGGCCGTCAGCAGCAGCGGCGGAACGGTCGCCAGCAGCGCCACCGCGCCGACGGATGCCGATCGCTGTGCGCAGAATGGTGGAACCTATGCCGACGGCACATGCGCCATCGATTGCAGCGCTGTCGGCGCCTGCGGATCCGTGGTCACTTGCCCATCCCTCATCTCGTGCCAGATTACCTGCGGGCAAGATGGATGTGCAGGGGGGGTGGATTGCAGCAAGGCAGCCGGTTGCGACGTCGCGTGCACAGAATCCGGGTCGTGCGCGGGCTCGATCAACTGCGCGGGCACTTCGTGTGCGGTGAACTGCGGCGGAAACAGTGCCTGCAGCAGCGGGGTGTCCAGCGTCGCGGCCAAGTCCCAGATCACCTGTGGCGGCGACGGCGCCTGCGCCTCTGATGTGGTTTGTTCGGGCGACTTGTGCGCATTGACCTGCTCGGGGTACGGATCTTGCGCGGGCGCGGTGAAGATGTACGCGAGCACGGCAAGCGCCAGTTGCACGGGCCCGACGTCGTGCCAGGGGGCCGTGGCCTGCGCCGCCTCAAATTGTCAGATCGGCTGCACAGGCTCACAAAGCTGCCCGAGCGGCGTCTGTTGTTCGGCTGGAACCTGCGCGCTTCAGCCCGCCACGCTCACGTGCGGGCAGTAGCCTCTCATAGCGGCCCCATGCTGTCTGCGTCCCGCCACGCTCTCATCATCGGAAACTCCGATGGTATCGGCCTGCACAGCACCCGGCGGCTGCTCGATCGCGGCTGGCAGGTCACCGGCATCTCGCGCCGGGCAAGCCCGGTCGCGCACACCGGCTATCAGCACCATGTGCTCGACGTCAGCCAGCGCGACTACGTCGAGAGACTGGTCGCGATCCTGGGCCCGAGGTCAGTCGATACCTGCATCTACTGCGCGGGCATTGGCGGCTCGTCCGATCCGAAGGATGTGGGCAGCGACGTCCACGTCTTCGAGGTGAATCTGATGGGCGCTCTGCACACGGCGGCCGTGCTGGTGCCTGTGATGGTCGCGGCCGGTCGCGGGCATCTGGTGGTGCTGTCCAGCCAGGCTGATGGCTTGGTTCTGGCCCGTGCGCCGTCCTACGCGGCCTCCAAGGCGGCGCTGTCGAGCTACTTCGAGAGTCTAGGCCTGGCCCTGCGGCCACACGGCGTAGCGGTCAGCAACCTGCGCCTTGGATTCGTCGATACAAAGATGGCGCGCGCCACGCTACGGCCATTCATGTACACACTCGACCAGGCGGTGGACGCGGTTGAGTGTGTACTACGCAAACGTCCTCTGCGCCTGACCCGGCCTCTTGCCATGGCGTTGCTGGTGCGCCTAGTCGCGTGGCTCGGTCGTTGGCGGGTGTTTCTCACGCGCGGCCCGACCTCGCCTCGGGCGTGACCCTATTCTTTCGCCTAGTGCCGCCGGTCAGCTAGCGCACCGAAGGCTCGAGCACGGTCAAACGGGCGAAAGAGGCGCGGCGCACGACATGACTGTCAGAGTTTGGTCGCAGGCGTCCATCCGGCTGGCCGAGTGATCGCAATCGACGATCGGCAGGTGCTGTTCCGGCGCCTTACGAGCCGACCACCTTGAGCATCGTCACGCCGTGCGATGGCACCGTGGCCGTGTACTGGGTGGCCGTGGAACCGAGATCCGTGTGGGACCAGAGGTCGCGCACAGTGGCGGAGGTGGAGGTCATTCCCAGGCTGGCCCAGGTCACTGTGATGGCGGCGCTGGCTGTGGTCCGATTGAACAAGACCACGGCATAGGTCTGATCTCCCGAAAGCTTTTTCGACCACACTTCCAGCGTCGTGCTGGTGCTAATGGGCTTGCCCTGGATACCAAGCGGATCTTGGTCGACGGCAATGACGTCGGCATTGGTCAGGATGTTCGCGGTTGACGCTGTCATGCTCCTGATGTCGTTGCCGGCGATCAAGGGCGCGGCCATGATGGCCCACAAACTGAAGTGAGACTGGTACTCCGCGTCGGTCATTCCTCCGTTGCCCACTTCGAGCATGTCGGGGTCGTTCCAGTGCCCCGGACTGGCATACTGGGCAATCCCGGGTGAACCGTAGTTGGCATCGCTGTAGCGAGGCGTCCAGCCGCCGTTCGCGTCGAGGTTTGCGGTGAAGCTGGCCCAGGTGTCTTTGATGTCACCGGTTGTCCGCCAGAGCTGACCGATGCTTGTTTCCCAAGTGTAGAACCACCAGGCGCAGATGCTGAACACGATGGGACGCCCCGACGCTTTCAGGGCATTGGACATGTTTGTGTAGTCCGTCTGCATGTTCGAACCCGTGGCGGGACTGCAGTTGTCGTACTTCAGGTAGTCCACGCCCCACGAGGCGTAGGTCTGCGCATCCTGTGTCTCATGACCATAGGAGCCTGGACGGCCGGAACAGGTCTGCGTGCCGCGGTCGGAGTACAGACCAAGTTTCAGTCCCTTGCCGTGCACATAGTCGGCGAGGGCTTTCATGCCGTTCGGGAACTTGGTGCCGTCGGGCACGATGTTGCCGCTCGAGTCGCGGCTGGTGGCCTGCCACATGTCATCGATGTTGATGAATTGGTAGCCGGCAGCCTGCATGCCGGTCGATACCATCGCATCTGCGATTCCCCTCACCAGGGTGTCCGTGATGCTGCCGCCGAACTTGTTCCAGCTATTCCAGCCCATGGGAGGCGTGGCCGCGAGGGCGCCACTCGCGGCCGTACCCGCCGAGCCTGCGGTGCCTCCGGTCGCGCCTCCGCTTGCAGTTGTGCCGCCGAGGACCGTGCCTGCGGTCGCGGTCCCGCCCGCAGCCGAGCCGCCGGTCGCTCTGCCGCCGGTGCCCGAGCCTCCGGTTGTGCTGCCACCGGTCGCCCTGCCACCAGGACCGGAACCACCGATTGCGCTGCCGCCAATCGCGCTACCGCCGGTGGCTCTGCCGCCGGTGCCAGAGCCGCCAGTCGTGCTGCTGGCCGTCGTGTCGCCTCCGGTGGTGCTGCCCCCCGTGGCCTCGCCGCCTGCTGGCCTGCCGCCAGTACTGGACGCGCCGCCGGTGCCCGTGCCTCCTGATGCCTGACTCGTACCGCCGGTAGGAATGCCGCCAACCGGTTCACCGCCGGTGGCACTTCCGCCGGTCGTCTGAGGAGTGCTCGTGCTACCACCAGTCACGGAACCGCCCGTGACACCGCCAATCGTTGCCTGGGGAGTGCCTGTGCTGCCGCCAGTCCCAGCACCTGACGTTCCGCTGCCGCCGGCCGGTTGCGTGCCGCCGGTGCCGACACTGGCCGGTGTTCCGCTGGAACACCCAGCCGCCAACAGAGCGCCTGCCAAGCAGACCAGAAGCCCTCCGCGCAAGAGAGAGTCGCATTTGTGCAGCTGCGAGCCCTGATGATGCTGGGGAAGCCCGCCTCGGTGAAATGTCATGTCCTGCATGTCCTTTGTGGCTGGCAGCCAATTGTCACGGCGAGAAGCCCTTCTAGCGAGCGACGGTGCTCAAATAGTCTGCCTTGTTGCAGAGCAGCAAGTCAACCGACTCCGGCGAACAGTGCTCGCCTCTGCTTTCATAGGGTCCAGGGCGGCCAATAGCTTCAACCGAACCTGGTTGAGTTGCCGATCTTGGAGCATCGCGTCTTGGCCTCGCTGGACTTCAAGGATCCAAACGGCTCACGAAACTGAGCACGAATCTTCGGGAGGCGATTGAGCCGCGCTGCCCCGGGCATTGCCCGCACTTGACCCAAGCGACGCTATCGGCGACGCTGACGCCCGGATGAAGGCAAGGCATGTTCTGGGCAGAAACAGGCTTCTGTTTCCGCCTGGGATGTCCGCAACCGCGTTGCCGAGCTAGCGGAACGAGAAGAAATGGTCGTCGACTCTCATCATCACTTCTGGCGTTACAACTCGGCCGAGTACGGCTGGATAGACGACAGCATGGCAGCGCTCCGGCGCGATTTTCTGCCCGCGGACTTGCGGCGAGAGATGGGGGCAGCAGGCGTCGACGCGGTTGTGAGCGTGCAGGCCCGCCAGAGCGTCGAGGAGACCCGCTGGTTGCTCGATTTTGCCGCACAGAACCCCTTCATCGCGGGTGTGGTGGGCTGGGTGCCCCTGGTGTCGCCGACGGTGGACGCGGATCTCGCGCGGTTCGCTGCCCATCCCAAGCTGGTAGCCATCCGTCACGTGCTGCAGGATGAACCTGATTCGCGCTTCATGCTGCGCGCGGATTTCCAAACGGGGATCCGGGCGCTGCGGGCCTTCAACCTGACCTACGACATTCTCATCTATGATCGACACCTGCCCCAGACCATCGAGTTTGTGGACCAGCATCCCGCGCAGCCCTTTGTCGTCGATCATATGGCCAAGCCTTCCATCAAGCAGGGCCTGATCGAGCCCTGGGCGCGCGGCATGCGCGAATTGGCGCGACGGCCTCACGTTTACTGCAAGCTGTCCGGCATGGTCACCGAGATTGGCCGCCCGCACTGGAGCATCGCGGACTTTCGCCCCTACGTCGATGTCGTGCTGGAGGCGTTCGGGCCCGGGCGCGTGCTGTTCGGCAGCGACTGGCCGGTGTGTCTGGTCGCCTGCGGCTACGCGCGCTGGAAGGAGATCGTGCAGGAGATCATCGCGCCCTTGTCGTCCGGAGAGCGCACTGCCATTCTCGGTGACAACGCCCGTCGCGTGTACAGGCTGAGAGACTAATGAAAGCGCTCTTCATCACAGCACCGGGAAAGACTGAGGTGCGGGAGGTTGCGCGGCCCGAGCCCCGACCCGGCGAGGTACGCGTTCGTGTGCGCTATCTCGGATACTGTGGCTCTGACCTCAATACCTTTCGCGGGCTCAATCCCCTGGTGAGCTACCCCCGCGTGCCCGGGCACGAGCTTGCAGGCGCGATCGATGCGGTCGGCTCTGAAGTGTCGGACGCTTTCGCGTCGGGCACTCCGGTGCTGGTGGTCCCCTACACGAACTGTGGCGACTGCTCCGCGTGCCGCAAAGGGCGTCCCAATGCCTGTCGCAACAACCAGACCCTCGGCGTGCAGCGCGACGGCGGCCTGGCGGAGGAGATCGTGGTTCCCGCGACCAAGTTGCTCACCTCGCGGCGACTGTCGTTGCGAGACATGGTTCTGGTCGAGCCGCTGTCCGTGGGCTGGCACGCCGCCCGGCGCGGTCGGGCCGCCGCGGGCGACACGGTGGTGGTGTTCGGTTGCGGGATGGTCGGCCTGGGCGCCATCGCGTCTGCCGCTGCGGCAGGGGCGCGGGTCGTCGCTGTCGATGTCGATGATGGGAAGCTCGGCATCGGGCGCGCTGCAGGCGCCGCCGAGACCATCAACTCGAAGACCGATGATCTGCACCGACGGCTTCAGACGCTGACCCACGATTGTGGTCCCGATCTGCTCGTCGAGGGCGTGGGCCTGCCCGAAACTTTCCGCGCCTGCGTCGAGGAAGCGTGTTTCGCGGGGCGCGTGGTCTACGTCGGCTACGCCAAGGAACCCGTCGAATACGCCACCAAGAACTTCGTGATGAAGGAGATCGACATCATGGGCTCGCGCAACGCGACTTCTGATGACTTTCGCGGAGTGATCTCGCACCTGGAGGCTGGACGTTTCCCGGTAGACGCGGTCATCACCCACGTGGTTCCCTTTGCCGACGCCGGCGCCGCGCTGACCATGTGGGACAACAATCCAAAGACTGTCACCAAGATCGTGGTCGATTTCGGAGGATGATGGCTGTGCCAAAACTGTTCCGCGGCGAAAATGGTCGTAGCCATTTCTTCACCTTTCTGCTGGTCTGCTCGCTCTTTCTGCTCTGGGGATTGTGCAACGGCATGATCGACGTGCTGAACAAGCACTTCCAGAATTCATTGCACGTCTCCAAGGCCCAGTCAGCCCTGGTGCAGTTCTCGAACTACATGGGCTACTTTCTCATGGCTATTCCGTCCGGGATGCTGGCCCGGCGCTTCGGCTACAAAGGCGGGATCATCATTGGCTTGGCGCTCATTGCTATTGGCGCCTTTTGGTTCATTCCCGCGACCCAGATCGGCACGTTCAGCGCTTTCCTGGTCGGCCTCTTCATCCTGGCCACCGGTCTGACCTGTCTCGAGACGGTCGCCAATCCCTACGCGACGGCGCTGGGCCCGCCGGAACTGGGCGCGGCCCGCATCAACCTGGCGCAGAGTTGCAACGGTGTCGGCTGGATGCTCGGTCCTCTGCTGGGCGGGCATTTTGTCCTCTCCTCCACCGCCGAGGTCAATCGCAGCAATGCGACGCTCTATATGCCGTATCTCGGCATTGCCTTGGTGGTGACGGTCTTGCTGGTCATCTTCCTGCTGTCCAAGGTGCCGGAGGTGGCAGCGACGTCCGAGCAGAATTCGGAGGGCGGGGCGGCGGACCCGGGACGCTCGATCTGGCGGCGGCCGCACTTCGTGCTGGCAGTGGCGGCGCAGTTTCTCTACGTGGCCGCGCAAACCGGCGTGTTCAGCTTCTTCATCAACTATGTCGTGTCCGACATGCCCAGGCTCAGTGCTTGGGCCGCCGGGCTGTTACCTAGCGAATGGACCTACCCGAAAGACGGAGCATTTCAGATCACCGAGCGCGCAGCGTCCCGGCTGCTCGCTTTCGGCGGCTTCGGGCTGTTCCTGCTCGGTCGCTTTACGGGCAGCCTGGCGTTGGGCTGGTTCAAGGCAGAGAAGACCCTCGCGCTCTTCGCGGCGGTGAACGTCGTGGTCATGGGTTTGGTGATGGCGCCGCTCGGCTGGATCTCGGTGGGCGCGCTGTTTGTCAGCTTCTTCTTCATGTCGATCATGTTCCCCACCATCTTCGCGCTCGGCATCCAGGGGCTGGGCCCGCAGACCAAGAAGGCCTCCGCGTTCATCGTGATGGCCATCGTCGGTGGTGCCATCATGCCCATGCTGATGGGTTGGTTTGCCGACGTCACCTCCATGCGCGTCGCCTTCGTGGTGCCTCTGTTTTGTTTCGCGGGGATCGCTGGCTACGGCGGGCTGTGGCCGCGCCTGGCTGCAGGTGGCGCGGGCGGCGCATTGGCAGAGCGGCGATAGGCTACCGCGTGCGCCATTGTCGGAATGCGAATTGGGCCATGCAGGACCTGCCGAGAAAGGGGTTGCCGTGAAACTGCACGCTTCGCTCATGACCGCCGCTATCGCGATCGAGGCAGGCTCACCTGCCAGCGCCGAGACCGCTTACAAGATTCCTGCATTCAGCGGCCAGCTTGTCGGCCAATCCTCGGCGCCCGCGGAGCCGCTGTCGCTCTGGTACCGGCGACCAGCCATCGAGTGGGAACAGGCATTGCCAGTCGGCAGCGGCCGATTGGGCGCCATGGTCTTCGGTGGCATCGTGCAGGAACACCTCACTTTGAACGAAGACACGCTGTGGAGCGGAGGGCCCTACGACCCAACCAATCGCGAGGCACTCTCGGCGCTGCCCCAGGTGCGCGCGTTGATTTTCGCAGGTAAGTACCGCGAGGCACACAAACTGGTGGAAGCAAAGATGATGGCTCGGCCACTCTGGCAGGCTGCGTACCAGCCTGTCGGAAGTCTGCTGCTGACCTTTCCCGAGGTCGCCGCGGTGGACAATTACCGGCGCGATCTCGACCTGGACAGAGCCATCGCGCGCGTCAGCTACCAGGTCAATGGCGTCCATTTCGTGCGCGAGGTTTTCGCGAGCCCGGTCGATCAGGTGATCGTGGTGCGGCTGTCAGCGGACAAGCCGGGCCAGATCGGGTTTTCCGCGCGTCTCGCCACGCCGCAGACCGGGACGGTGACGACCACAACCGACGACACCCTGGTCTTGGCCGGGCGCAATGGCAAGAGCCCGGCAGGCCCCGGTCAACTGAAGTTTCAGGCGCGCGTGCGGGTGGCCGCGCTCGGTGGAAAGACAACAGTTGGCAAAGATGTGATCAGCGTCGCAGGCGCGGACTCGGCCACTTTGCTGGTGGCCATGGCCACCAGTTTCAAGAGCTACAAGGATGTCTCGGGCGATCCCGAGGCGCAGAGCACGCGCCAACTGGCGGCTGCCGCCGCGAAGTCCTACCAGGATCTGCGCGGGGCCCACATTGCCGAGCATCAGCGGTTGTTCCGCCGTGTGACCCTCGATTTGGGGACCGGCCAGGCGGCGCGCTTGCCGACCGATGAACGATTGCTCGCTTTCGGAAAAGGGAACGATCCCCAATTCGCCGCGCTCTACTTTCAGTTTGGCCGCTACTTGCTCATCTCCAGTTCGCGGCCGGGCGGACAGCCCGCCAACCTGCAGGGACTGTGGAACCATCACATGGAGCCGCCTTGGGGCAGCAAGTACACCATCAACATCAACACCGAGATGAACTACTGGCCGGCCGAGACGACCAATCTGAGTGAGTGTAGTGAACCCCTGTTCCGCCTGATTGAAGAATTGTCCGAGACCGGAAGCCGCACCGCCAAGGTTCACTACGCCGCGCGCGGCTGGGTCGCGCATCACAACACCGATCTGTGGCGTGCATCGGCGCCCATCGACGGCCCGACCTGGGGCATGTGGCCGATGGGCGGGGCGTGGCTGTCGCTGCACCTGTGGCAGCACTATCTCTTCAATCCTGACCCGAGTTTTCTGGCCAAGGTCTATCCGCTCATGCGCGGGGCTGCGCAATTCTTCCTGGACACGCTCATACCGGAGCCCAAGCACGGCTATCTGGTGAACAATCCGTCGCTGTCACCCGAAAACGAGCACCCATACGGGGCCAGCGTGGTGGCGGGCCCGACCATGGACGCGCAGATCCTACGGGATCTGTTTGCCGCGTGTATTCGCGCTGCGGAGATCCTGGGCGTCGATGCAGAGCTGCGTGAGCAAATGGCCGCGACGCGCGGGCGTTTGCCGCCCAATCGGATCGGGGCGCAGGGGCAATTGCAAGAATGGCTCGAAGATTGGGACCAGGCCGCGCCCGAGATCCACCATCGGCATGTCTCGCATCTCTGGGGCCTTTTCCCTAGCACGCAGATTTCCCTGCGCGACACACCGGCCTTGGCCGCGGCCGCGCGACGCTCGCTGGAAATGCGCGGCGACGACGCCACGGGGTGGGGTCTGGCGTGGCGGTCTGCCCTGTGGGCGCGCCTGCACGACGGTGAGCACGCGTACAAGATCTTCACGGCTTTGCTGCAGCCCGAGCACACCTATCCCAATCTCTTCGATAGCTGTCCGCCCTTCCAGATCGACGGCAATTTCGGCGGGACCGCGGCTATCGCCGAGTTGCTGCTGCAGAGCCGCAACGGCGAGATCGAGTTGTTGCCCGCGCTGCCCGCCGCCTGGTCCGCCGGTGCGGTGAGAGGGCTGCGCGCGCAGGGTGGATTTGAAGTCGACATTCGCTGGAAACGCAAGCAACTGGAGAGCGCTACCCTGCGCAGCCACGTCGGCGGAAAGGCCGTGGTCCGCTACGATGATCGCCAGCAGACAGTCGAATTGGCGGCAGGCAAGAGCAAGACACTTTCGATGAAATCCTTTGCGACACGGCTTCCTGATGGGACGAAGGGGAATCCACAATGAACCGATCGAACCCACTGTGTGCGATGGGCATTGGCGCCGCGCTGGTCCTCGTCGCGAATCCGCCAGCGGCTTTCGCCACGGTCCGGGTCGCCACACTCATCGGAAGTCACATGATGGTCCAGCGGAACCGGCCGATCCGGCTGTGGGGGACAGCCGCCCCGGGCGAGTCGGTTCGGGCCACGCTGGCTGGCGGGAAGGCGGCGAAGCAGGCGGATGTCGGCCCCCCGAACACTTTGAGAAACCAGGCCGACCTGCCGGCGGCGCCGTTTCGTAGCGACGAGTGGCCAGCCCCCTCGTCCGACGCGGGACCGTGACGAAAGCCGGGATCACGGTCATACGGAATTCGACGTCACGATCCAAAGGGAAGCTTATCTTTGGGCCGAGCATGCGGCACGATGGCACGTGCAGGATTGAGCATGGCAACCCCACTTGATTCACGTCTGCAAAGGCGAGTTGACGACCAACTCCGTCTGGCGCAGCAGGCGCGGTTGCTGTCACCCGATACGGCGGCCCCGTATTTTTCGCACATGCGGCTGGAGACGGACGGCCGGGTTCGCGACGTGTTGCTGGGTCCGCAGACGCGAACTGGCGGCGGTTTGGTCATCATCGACTGGCGAGATGCACCGCTGGCCGAGGTCTTTTTTTCATGCGCCGAGGGCGACGACTACGAGATCGAGGTCGGCGAGCGCACCCTGACCGGCACGCTCACCGAGCGCAATCTGGTCGGTTTTTCGCACGGCGAGCTTGACGAAATCGAGTGCCCCGAAGGGCGACTCCGATCCCAAGACGGTGAGTGGCAGGTTGAGGCAGCGCGCAGCCTCGGGCTGGCGCTGCGGCCCGAGGCTGCACGCCTGCGCTCCAGCTCACCCGCGGACGTGGTGCTGGATGCAGCCCAGCGACGAATCGTCGAGCTGCCAGCCGGAAAGCCGGTGCTGCTCTTGGGCGAGGCGGGATTCGGCAAGACCACGGTGGCTCTGCATCGGCTGGCGCATCTGCGACAGCGGACCGAACCCGGGCTGCGCGCCGCCGTTATTGTGCCCACCGAGGGCTTGCGCCGTCTTTCGGCCGCGCTGCTCGAAAGACTGGGAGCGGGCGGCGTCGAGGTCTGGCTGTACGATCGCTGGGCAGGGGCCGAGGCCCGGCGCGCCTTTCACAAGCTGCCCGAGCGCGAAAGCCAGGACGCCAGCGCCGGGGTCATCCGCATCAAGCGCGATCCGGCGCTGCGGGGTGTGCTGGCGGAGTTGGCGGCGAAATCGGCCACCCGGCCGCGTGGCGGGCGACGGACGCGGCGGCGGGATCTGCTGCACCTCTTTGGGGACCGCGTGCTGATGCAGAAGCTGGCTGCAGCTTCCCAGCAGGGTATTGGCGCGGGTATGGTGGCCGAGATCCTGGAGCACACGCACGTGCAGTTCAGCAACACCGCCGAGGAGGAATTCGAGCACGTGGACGCTGAGCGTTTGCTGACCGTGGACGGTCGGCCCATCGACGACGGCACACCCATGGAGGATGCGGGCACCCTGGATACCGAGGACTACGCCGTGCTGTTCGAGATGGATCGGCTGCGAGCCGAGCGCGCGGGCGAGCGGCCAGCGCAGCCGCGCGCGTACGACTGCCTGGTGCTGGACGAGGCGCAGGAGTTTGCCCCGCTGGAACTGGCACTGATGGGCCGTGCGCTGGCGCCGGGTGGTAGTTTGATCGTCGCGGGGGATGCGGACCAGCAGGTGGATTCCACGGCGTGTTTTTCCGGCTGGGCCGGGAGCATGGCCGAGCTGGGGTGCGCTGCCTACGAGACCGCCGTGCTGGAGATCAGCTACCGCTGCCCGCCAGACGTGACTGAGCTGGCCCGGCGAATCCTCGACGGTGGCAATGTGTGTTGGCCGCCCGGGCCGGCGACGGTGTGCAGGGAATTCGCCAACCAGTGCCACCAGGCCGATTGGCTGACCCGCGAGCTGCGCACGCTGCAGACCAGCGATGCGCGAGCGTCGGCGGCCATCATCTGTCGCACGCGCGAGGCAGCTCGGCGCATGGCCCAGCACCTGCGGCGCGGGCTGGGCTTGCGACTGGCACTGGACGGCGACTATCAATTCGTGGGCGGCATCAACGTCACCAGCGTGCAGGAAGCCAAGGGACTCGAGTTCGACTACGTGGTGATCCCTGATGCCTCGGCTGCGGTCTATCCCGCCACGCCCGTCGGCCGTCGCGCCCTGTACGTGGCGGTCACGCGCGCCTCGCACCAGCTAGTCCTATCCACCGTCGGGCCGTGGACGCAGATGTTAGGCCACTAGTGCCGGACTTGCGGTGCGGGACGTACCGGTCGGACCCTGCACCAAGAGGAAGGCGCGCGAACCTGCTGGCTATCGTCTACTGGGTGATCGCGGTCAGTCCTTCGATACAGAAGTCCCAGGGCACCGCTGTCGGAGGAGCAGCCGGGATCTGGAACTGAAGGAGGATGATCGTGGTGGGATCCCAGGTTTCCTTGGTCTCCCACGTTGCTTGTCCAAATGTCGGGTCCGTGAAGAGAACGGTGTGCTGCCCCATCGTGGTGACCGCCTCGAAATAGGCATTGTCGTTGTTGTTCTGTGTGGTGAACGCGACCCGGAGGCCGGTTGATGGGGGGATCTTTGTTCCCGTCAACTGGAAACAGAATCCTTTGACCCCGTGCGAGGTCGCATTGTACGGTTGCTGCCCACCAGTGTCGTTCAACTCGAACCCGAGGCCGGCACCCCACGCGTTTGTGGCCGTTCCGGTCGATCCCGACGTACACATGTTGCCGCCGACATTCGGGAAGCTTGTGGTCGTGGCAGGAGCGGTTACGGTCGAGCAGCCAACATTCTTTAGATCGACGCAGTCGCTATAATAGAACCAGTTGCCATTGATCCCGGTGGTCCCAACGGAACCCAGGGCCACGTGGCCCGTGGCGTCTGGGATGATCGGGATACCCGGACAGCCGGTCCCGGTGCCTGTCGAGCCAGCGGCCGCAGTTGAGCCCCCGGCCGGGGGGGAGCCGCCGTTTGCCGTCGAGCCACCGTTGGCAGTGGATCTCCCATTTGCCGTCGAGCCGCCGTTGGCAGTGGAGCCCCCGTTTGTCGTCGAGCCGCCGTTTGCGGTCGAACCACC
>Ga0181518_10000917_pt1 | contig 31278 bp, 16 predicted proteins | sample PEATcosm2014_Bin_28_FD_119751 | JGI IMG/M metagenome (GOLD analysis project Ga0181518, IMG submission 119751) | Peatland microbial communities from MTU Mesocosm Facility, Houghton, MI, USA - PEATcosm2014_Bin01_60_metaG | ecosystem: Environmental > Terrestrial > Soil > Wetlands > Peat | place...
ATCTGCGCAGGAAGCTCATGAAATACATCCATCACTACAACAACGTGCCGAAAACTGTGAAATGGCGCTACTTTGATCCCACAAGCCGTATCACTCCCACTTCAGCCGTTACAGTCCACTAGACGTTCACGAACCAGTTTGGCGCATACTGCGGCCACCGCGGCCCCCATCGCAGCTTCCAAAGAGGAAAGTCTCTCGTACACGCGCCCTCGTGACGGTCCGTCGCCCTTTCCCTCGCGAAGAAACGGCGAGGAGGTGTGTCAGACTGTCCTCCGCTGTGCACGCTCGATGCCGCCATCCAGCGACTGTTTGTCGGAGATTCAGGCAAGAAACGCCTAGACGGCGGAATCGACTCGGAGATTCGCTCCAGACCGCGTAAAGTTATCGGTTACTATGATTTCAGGTTATCAATCTGACCGATAGCGCAGCTTGTAAAGTTTCGTAACCGTCAGCTTGGGGCTATTCGTCCAGTTTCATTGAAGGAACGCAGGAAGGGAGATGAATTGGTGAAGATCGGTAGGCGAAAAGCACTTTCCACAATCACAGGGGCGCCAGTGCTCCTTCTTTCCCGCAAGTCTCTCGCACGGGAATTCCTACTAGGCGGGCCGTTCGACGGTCCTCGTGCGGACCAGGTAGGCGCAGATGAGCTGACCAAGCCCGTACTCGACATCGCCCTGGGCCCATTCAAAGGTACGCGCGAGTCACTCCGGGAATGGCAGGTTCCCGACTGGTACCGCGACGCCAAGTTTGGCATTTGGGCTCATTGGGGACCGCAATCTGCAGTCGAATACGGCGACTGGTATGCCCGCGGTATGTTCGTGCAGGGTAGTTCCCAATGCAACTATCACGTTAAGGTGGTTTGAGCTTTTTGCCGATGAAATTCAGAAGATTCGAGAGGTAAGGACAGTAGGACGTTTCCTTTATGCCGACGCCGCTCACGTGCGTGTCGCGCAGATCCGTGAAAAAACTCTCGATATGTGCATTGTTGGGCAAAGTCTAATGCTGAAAGAACATCCGTATGACGAATGGGGCAACCTCGGCGCAGGATGCAATCCCTCCTCACGTGAAGCTGTCGGTCGTGATGCCCGTTTACAACGAGGGGGCGACGCTGCGGGCAGCAGTCGAGCGCGTTCTTGCATCGCCGTTGGAAATCGAGCTGATCTGTATCGATGACGGATCGAACGATGGCTCGGCCGGCATCTTGAGAGAGCTCGAAGGCGAGTATCCGCAGATGCGCATTCTTCCGCAGCCGCGTAACATGGGCAAGGGCGCGGCGCTGCGCCGGGGCATCGCCACGGCAACCGGCGATTTCGTCATCATCCAGGACGCGGACTTGGAATACGATCCGGCAAACTACCAAAGGCTCCTTGAGCCTCTTCTTGCCGGCAAAGCCGATGTTGTCTACGGCTCTCGCTTCATGGGCGGCGCTCCACACCGCGCACTCTACTTCTGGCACTCGGTTGGCAACTGGCTGCTGACTTTCGTCACAAATTGCCTCACGAATATCAACCTCACGGATATGGAAACGTGCTACAAAGCGTTTCGCCGCGAGGTCATTCAGTCGATTCCGATTGAAGAGAACCGGTTCGGCTTCGAGCCGGAGATCACGGTCAAGGTCGCACGCCGCAAGCTGAGGATCTACGAGGTGGGAATCAGCTACTGGGGCCGCACCTACGAAGAAGGCAAGAAAATCGGCTGGAGAGATGGCTTTCGTGCGCTGTATTGCCTGATCAAATATTCGCTGAAGGCGTCGTAAGCAAAGCCGGCTCGGTCGCAGCCGGCATCGCTTGCCGTGCCGGTCCAGGCTCCGGCCTCATTTGCCCGCGTGCGCCTGCGCCGAATGCAGCGCCTTCAACCGTTCGTTCACAACGCTCGCCAGATCGGGCCGGCTCCTAAGCACCGCCTGGTACTCCGCAGCCGCTTCCCGAGCGTGCCCGGGGATCTGCGATAAAAGATTCCCCAGATTGAAGTGCGCCTCGGCATAATTCGGCCGGATTTTGAGCGCCGCCCTGTATTCCGCGATCGCCTCTGCCATCTGGCCCGGCATCTGCGACAGAGCGCTTCCCAGATAATCGTGCGCCTCCACGAAATCCGGCCTCGCTTGGAGCGCCGCCCGGTACTCCGCGATCGCGTCCTGCAGCCTTCCCGGCGTCTGCAACAGCGCATTCCCCAGGTTCACATGCGCCTCGGCATAATCCGGCTGGATCTTGAGCGCCGCCTGGTACTCCGCGATTGCGTCCTGCATCCGCCCAGGCGTCGCGGCCAGCAGAATTCCAAGGTTGTTGTGCGCCTCCGCATAATCCGGCTGGATCTTGAGCGCCGCCTCGAACTCGCCGATCGCCTCCGGCATCCGCCCAGGCGTCGCGGCCAGCAGAATCCCAAGGTTGTTGTGCGCCTCGGCATAATCCCGTTTGGCCTTGATCGCCGCCTGGTACTCCGCGATCGCGTCCTGCGTCCGCCCAGGCGTCGCGGCCAGCAGAATTCCAAGGTTGTTGTGCGCCTCGGCATAATCCGGTTTGGCATCGACGGCCGCCTGGTACTCGGCCATCGCATCCGGCAACCGTCCGGGCATCCGCGACAAAACGGCTCCCAGGTTGAAATGCGCCTCCGGGTAGTCCGGCCGGATTTTGATCGCCACCTGGTACTCCGCAATCGCATCCTGCTGCCGACCCGGAATTCTCGACAGCACATTCCCCAGATTGTTGTGCGCCTCCGCGTAACTCGGCCGGATCTGCAGCGCCAGCTGATACTCCGCGAACGCATCACCGAGCCGCCCCGAAGTGAGCGAAAACGCAAACCCCAGGCCGTTGTGTGCCTCCGCAAGATCGGGCCTGATCTTGAGCGCCGCCTCGAACTCGTCGATCGCCTCCGGCAGCCGTCCGGGTTCCTCGGTCAGCACGGTTCCCAGGTTGTAGTGCACGATGTAGCTCGCTGGATTCTGCTCGATCGATCTGCGGTAAAGCGTCTCGATGTTGCGATACATCCGGCTCTGCTGCCAGGTCAATCCTCCAAGAACCAAGATCAGCAGCGCGGAGCCAGCGGCGGCAACAGCCTTCCCCATGCGAAGCCGCTCGCTTGCTTTTGCCAGCAAGACAACGCCGGGAACCAGAATTCCCAGGCTCGCCAGATATTGAAAATGGTTTGCCACATAGGAATAGCGGAACGGATAGACATTCAGAAAACCGAGCACCGGGAATAGCGTTCCCGTAAAGATGAGCAGGCTTGCCAACGGCCCGCGGTTGCGGCACGCAACCAACCACAGCCCCGCAACCAGCGCCAGAACTCCCACCGGAAACAGCCACTGCCACCAGACCGCCGCATCGACGTTCCAGTGCGGATAGAAAAACGCCAGTTTCGTCGGCCACAACAATTTGCCCGCGTAAAAAAAGATCACCCGGCCGGCAATCAGAACACGCTGCAACGGACTCAGCACAAAGTCCGCGCCGCTCGCACCGATATATCTCCTCTCCACCCACGATGTGAAAAGTCCGGCGCACATCCCGGTCGCAAACCACGGGACCAGCGGCCACACATCGCGCTTCCAATCGAGCCTTCCGCGCCGCCACCAAAAGATCACGAGAATAACCGCGGGCAGGACTGCGGTTACTGTTTTGCTCATCAGCGCCAGCACGAACAGTCCCGTTGCCAGCCAGTATTTTTGCCTCTGCCGGCTCCGGTCGAAGTGCAGATACACAAGCAGTGCGGCCAGGCAGAACACTCCCGAGAGCGTGCTCTTCTGCTCTGAGATCCACGCGACCGATTCCACCTGCACCGGGTGCAGCGCAAACACAAATCCTGCAAGCCACGCGCCCTTGAGCGACAGCTGTCTCGCGATCAGCACAACCAGGCACGCCGACAGAGCGTGGAGTACGATGTTGACCAAGTGATAACCCAGAACCGCATCCCCCCAGATCCGGTGTTCGAGCCAGAACGCGCTGTGCAGCAGTGGGTAGTACTGCTGGCTCGCTCCCAGTTCGAACCAGATTCGCCATAAACCATGGAACGACTGCAGATCAGGCCGGGTCAGGTGATTGTTATCGTCCCACACCAGGCTCCCATGCAGAGCAGGCAGATAGGCGAGCAAGGTCGCGCAGAAGATCGCCGCCCACAAGGCAATATCGCTGCGCCGGATCGCCAGGAATTTAGACTCCGGCTGCTTCGCGGGCCCTTTGAGAACGCCTTGGGATGCCGCAATCCTGCTCTTTCTTCTTGTCTTAAGAGCCCTCGTGGTCCGCCTCTCGGTCATGGAATATTCCTAATTCTGGAAACACGCTCTAAAAACTCTCGACGATTGATGCGAGGTCAACCTTGCAAGGAAGATTTGGCAGCCTTTGGTGCGAGCAACATATTTGAGCAATTAGTCTGGATTGTGAAAAATTGTGACCCCCGAAAACCTTCCTCAGTACAAGGAATCTACTGTCCATTCGTAGCTTGGCTGAGTCACTGGACGACCAGGGCATCTACCGCCACCGGTCCGGGACCTCTATTGACAATGGTGATTGAATGTTTGCCACGAGTCAGCCCAGTCACATTACAAACTGTTTGCTGGGCTTGACGCGTTCCAGCCGTTGACAGGTCCGCGGTGGCGCGGATTTGGCCGTCAATTTGAACCTCGATATTTCCGGCTCCCGCTTCTTTCGGGGCGATGATCGAAATATTGCTGCCAATAAAGGCGCAACCCCAGTCGTCACCAGGCGTCTCGCTGATGGCGAGATCGTTGTTGTAGTCTCCTCTCCCCAGATTGCAGCGGCGAATCCATCGATGCGCCACGAGGTCGAGATCGTCGTCGTTGATCCAAGCCTTGTCATGCGAGATACACAGAACCCGGCACGCGGAAGCCAGCAATTCGTTGGTAATTCCCGGCAGCGGTTGCACGGGTCCTCCGGGAGTGACGGTCAAGCCTTCGTCATCTTGAACGAATGTCAGCGGTACGTTCGAACCAAGCAGTTCGACTTTGGAGACCTTGCCGAGAGTTGCGCCGCCGGCGCGAAGAGCTTTGAGAGTGACCGGGCCGCCTTGCCAATCCAGGAGCGTGGCATAGACACTGCCCTTGTTGCGTGTATAGCGAATCTCATTCTCGCCATAAACTTCAAACGGACGGGAGCCATAGACCGCTTCGCCGTCAATCTTCAGCCATGCGCCGACGTCTTTGGCAATGCGAATCACTTCGGGGTCAAGATCGCCGCGACCGTGCTGTGTGAGATTGAGCAACATGGTTCCGTTGCGGCATACGTTCTCCATCAACGACCGGATGACGCCTGGAGCATCCATATATTTCTGTCCAGTTCTATAGTGCCAATCCGAGATGCTGGTTTCAGTCTGGAATGGATAAGCCATGATTTCCGGCTCGATGATTGCTTCAGTGCTCTTGACTAGAGAACGGTCAACGTAGGGGAGGAGTTCAGGGTGGTCCTGGAAGCTGTTGTAACGTCCACCGACACCCTTGAGATTGACGATCGCCTCCATCTTTCCGTGGTTCCATTCCAAGGACTTGTTGTAGTAGTTCGCGACCAGCTGCGGAGCGAGAAACCCCAGACCCATGTGCACGCCCATATCCACTTGAGAATCGCCTGCGTGCTCGTCGAAATAAATAACGTCGGGATGGTACTTGCTAATGGCGTCGTCAACGCGCCACATAAATTGATTGGCGAACGGTGAATGCAATGGATCCAGTGCAGTGTGGGCCGGGCCATAAAGATTCACCGGGTCCATGCCCTCCCACCATTCTCCTTTTCCGTTCAAAACCGTTTGAAGGCCATCGTATGGTACGCCTTTCATTGGCCCGGTTTTGTCGGTGCTATAACGCACGGGCATAAACTGTCCCCAGGTACGGGCTGGAGTGTCATGAAAGCCGATGCCGAAACGCATCCCATGCCGGCGTGCCACTTTCTCCCATGTGCCGACGATGTCCACCTTGGGCCCGACATGCACCGAATTCCACGGCTGATATTTTGAGTCAAAACAGTCGAAGTTGTCGTGATGGCAGCCCATTGCCATGAAGTAACGGGCGCCCATCTCGACGTACAGGCTCATCAACCCCTCAGGATTCCATCGGTCGATCACCCAATTGTGGCAGATATCCTTGTAACCATATTCGGATGGATGGCCGAAATGTTTGAGGTGGAACTCATATTGCGGCCTGCCCTCCATATACATTCCGCGTGCATACCAATCACCCTGCTCGGGCATGGATTGCGGATCCCAGTGCGACCATGCGCCGAACTTGGCTTCGCGCCACCAGACCGGAACGGCGTAGGCCCGGCCGAGGGCTTTCCAGTCAGCGGAATAAGGACCAGCCGCAACTGTCAATGGCGGCAGGTTCCAGATGTCCGGTGGCAAACCCAGGTCAGCGCCAACGATGATCCGATCAATGTTCACCCCGACGTCGTCGGGCTCCAGACTGATGGTCACCGTGGCGCCGGCAGGAATCGCGAGGTCGACGATGGCATTGAGATACGAGCTGGTGAGTGCCCCCGAAGAATGAACATTCACCTTGCCAGCCGTCCCGTCATTGACCTCGACGCTGATCGTGCCTACCGACAGCGACGCGTAGCGAATCGCCAATTTGTTGCCGGCCCGCAGCCGGGTGAATGTGACGCCCTGGCCGGGTTGGGTCAAACTGACCAGATAACCTGAGGAAGAATCACGATCAGCAATCTTCGACGCTCCGCCGATCAGTTTGGCGGCTTGCACTTGAAATGTTTCCGTTTCAATTGCATTCGCTATTCGAGACAACGCGATCATCGATATCCCACTTGTCAGGAATATCCTTCGGTTCATCGATTCAATCCTCCACTACCTCGATATGCATATTTCGAATGATCGGATTTCCGTTTCATGCCCGGAGTGCAATTCTTCTTCCACACATCGGCGAGCAAGTAGCGCCCTCGTCTGTATCGCCTGAACTCGGAGGAGACAAGTGATTCATTGCTCTGAGCCAGGACTCTACAAAACAGCCCTGTCAAATACTCCTCCAAGTAGGGCTGGAGGAACGGCCCAGTATGTTGCGATAACTTGTTTGCCAATCTGCCAGGTTCGTCTCCACAACTCAATCCTACCCACGCTCTTTGGATTTTAGTTTGGGCATCATCTTCTGGATGATGCCCGCGCCTTCTTTGATGGTCAAGATTTGATTGGGATCGAGGTTGGTGAAGGTCTCGACTTTCTGGGTTGTGGGCCATTTGACTTCGAGCAAGTCGACCATTTTGGCCTGCCCAACACCGAAGTGCAGCCTAAGATCACTTTGCGCCATCACGCTGGTCCCAGAATGGACCTCATCTATCTGCGAATGCTTTCCAGTCACGACGCGCACACGCGCGCCAATCGCCGTCCGGTTGCACTTGGTTCCGATCAGCTTTACCTTGACCCAGTTGTTCGCATTCCCGCCATCGTTCCGCAGCAGCGAGGGGATCTCATTCATGTTGTTCACGACAACGTCTATGTCGCCATCATTGTCGTAGTCTCCGAAGGCGCAGCCGCGGCTCGAATGCCGCGCCGTAATCCCCGGTCCCATTTCCTTCGAAACTTCCTGGAATTTTCCATTTCCGAGATTGCGATAGACGATGCGCGGTTCCATGAACGTCTGGCCGACACTGTCCTGATCTATGTTGGGATAAACATGGCCGTTCACCTGGAGGATATCCGGCCAGCCGTCGTTGTCATAATCGATAAACCCGCAGCCCCACTTCACATCCTGAGTATCCTGTCCCACGCCTGCCTCGAACGTCACTTCCGTAAAGCTTCCGTCGCCATTGTTGTGATAGAGGTTTGATGTGTCATCGGCGAAATTCGTCTTGAAGATGTCGAGCCAGCCGTCGCAATCGTAATCTGCCACGGCCACGCCCATCCCGGCTTGCTCGTTACCACCTTCGCTATAAGCGCAACCTGTCATCACGGCGATATCCGTAAACGTCCCATCGTGGTTGTTGTGAAACAGGATGCTTGGCTCGGAATCCACCGCGACGTAAATGTCTGGCCATCCGTCGTTGTCGAAGTCATACGACACTGCGGTAATCGAATAGCGAGGGCCGGGCTTGAGAATCCCCGCCTTTTCGGAAACGTCGCTAAACGTGCCGTCGCCATTATTGTGGTAAAGAATGTTCATCCCCCCGGGGAGCCCGCGGGGGCCGCACATCACCGGCTCACCTTTATATTGGCAATACATCGTTTCACCCGGCACAGGTACCTTGGAAGGATCAAACATAATGTAGTTCGCAATAAAAAGATCGAGGAGTCCGTCGCGGTCGTAGTCGAGCCACGTGCAGCCCGATCCCCAGCGGACCTCATCTTTCCAAAGCCCCGCCTGCTTTGTCACGTCGGTGAAGGTGCCGTCCCCGTTATTGTGGAATAAAACGTTGTGCCCCCAAAAGGAACAAAACAAGTCGTCCCAGCCGTCGTTATCGAAGTCGCCGACGCAGACGCCGGTTTGCCAGCCGGCGCGGGCGAGGCCGGATTTGGCCGTCACGTCCGTGAATGTTCCGTCGCGGTTGTTGTGATAAAGCTGGGTAGTCGGCGCTTGGCCTGGCGGCCAGGTCGTGTTCAGGCGAGTTCCATTGGTGAGATAAATGTCAAGCCAGCCGTCCTGATCGTAATCAAAGAACGCGATGCCGCTTCCTTTGGCCTCAATGATATAACTCTTGCGGTCAACACCGCCCCAAACATTGGGTGTCGTGAGCCCGGCCTCACGGGCCACATCCACAAACTGCACCTTTGGAGCCGCGCTTTCCGCGGATGGGATGGGAACCGTCGAGGCCTGTAAAATCGGCAAGCTCGACCACCGCCAAGTTGGCGTGCGAAGGAAATCGAGAATGCCGGGACCCAGAAGCGTCGCGGAGAATTGGAGAATTTGGCGCCGGGAAACTGTCACTTCTGCTTGCGAAGCTCCTTCAGTTTGCGGGCATGAAGCCCCCGCATCCATTTATACTAGAGAGTCTCGACCCTTGCACTACCGGGACCGAAGGCCGAGGTGCCGGAGAGTACAATTGGCGCGGCACTTCCGCGCCCGCTTCGGAGGCTCAATGCCCGTGCCTTTGATCGAAGACAGAGCCGCTGCAACTGGGCGGGGCTGCTCCAGACGGGGATTATGCGAAAACTTTTTGCATTGATACTGTTCGCTTGCGTCGCCACCTGCGGGCTCGATGCACAGGCGATCGACACCACGGTGTGCGCCGTGCTCAAGAACCCCGCCAGCTTCGATGGCAAGACGGTGCGCATCAAGGGCACGGTGGTCGCGGGCTTCGATCAGTTCGTAGTCAACGACGGCGACTGCGGCGAAGACGTCAACGGAATCTGGCTGGCCTATCCGAGGGGCGCCAAGGCCAAGTCCGGCCCCGCTGCGATGGTTGAACTGGAGCCCGCTCATAATTTTGCCGGCAAAGTGGTGCCCGAGACGGACCCCGCTGTCTCGCTCACCCGCGACAAGGCATTCAAGGAGTTCGATTCGCTACTCGCACAGCGCCACGACCAGAGCGGCGCCGTGTGCCTGGGCTGCCCGCGTTACCACGTTCAGGCTACGCTGGCGGGTCGTCTTGATGCGGTCGCCACTGCCGGGGCGCAGCGCGATGGCAGCGGCAAGATCGTAGGCCTGGATGGTTTCGGCAATCTCAATGCCTATCCGGCGCGCCTGGTTCTGGAATCGGTCGCGGACGTGACGCCCAAGGAGATCGACTACTCGGCCTCCGATGCAGCCATCAAGAAGGCGCAGCCCAATAGCACGGGCGAAAGCGATATGTGGCGGGCCACGGCCGCCGCTAAGGGGATCTCTGAGGGATCGGACCAGGCACAGCGTTTCGTTGACCCGATCGTGACCTCGCAGGAGCTGGTCGCCGCCCTGGTGCCGAGCCCCACCGCCGACCAGATCAAGGCTGACGTGGCGCTACTGCCCAAAGGCAAGGAGCAGAACGGCGTCACCGTCGGCTACGGAACCATAGATGAGGCCGCAGCCGTCGCGCAGGGCACAGCAGATTCACCCGATGGCGTGCTCTTTATCTGCACCTTCAACCGCGACCGGCTCCCCGACCTGGCGCTCACCTTCGCGCTTCTGCACGCCACGCAGCACGTTTCCGACATTCGCAGCCCGCACCCGGGGAGCGAGAACGCTCCTCTTTATTTTTTCGAGAAGAACGCCTGGACGGTGACGGCCGTCAGCGCCGCGGCCGCCGGCACAAAATACTTGACGCTGCCCGGCGGGTACTTGATTTGGAACGCAGACTGGCCCGACGCCCCCAAAATTGGCAACATGGAGTCGGCGCTTAACGATTTTCTGGCCAAAGAAGACCTGTTGGCGAAGTAAGAATCTGTCCAAATGCTAAGTAGCACGGCGCAGCAATAGATGAGCGAAGGCGATAAAGACAATGATTTCCGCCGAGATGCGCCGCAGTTCGTAATCTTTGCTGAGGCGGCGGGACCAGTTCAGCCAAGCACTAGGGCTGTGTTCTTGCACTGTCGCTCTGGTAGCGCTCGAGGGCGTACCGCAAGTCTTGCTCGCTTTGTTGGTCATGTTTCTGGACAGCCAGATCGACCGCCTGACGGGCGGCTTGTATGGCGTCGGGGAATCGGCCAGCCTTGTCATAGGTATCTGCCAGCGCCGCGAGGCACCGCACGTCCTTGCCTTGGCTAAGCTCTACAGATTTCTCAAAAGTTTCCACTGCGCCAGCCAAGTCTCCGCGTAATTCCAAGGCAAATCCGAGATTGTAGCGATATTCCGCGGAGAAGGGGGAGAGGGCAATCGCCTTTTCCACTTCGACGACTGCATCGTCCACCCGTCCCATCTTTGCCATCGCTGTTGCAAGCTCATTGTGGCCATCGGCGAAACCGGGGTCCATCTCAACCGCTTTCTGCAGGTGCTGGTAGCCCTCCTCAGCTTCTCCGTCCCGGAACAGCGCCACCCCCAAGGCCGCCTCCGCTTTTGCGTTAGACGGATCGAGCAAGAGCGATTTCCGATAGCACGCAATATCCATTTTGACCACGGCCCCGTCGAGATCGCCGGTTTTCGACAGCGACGCCGCGAGGTGGCCAAACCATTTCGACTCAGCGGGCTCAAGATCGCATGTCTTGCCGAACTCCTCCACGGCTTCTGGCTCCTGGTTGCTGGCCCATAGCGAAACGGCAAGGTTGAAATGCCAGTCAGCATCGTCGGGATCCATTTGCACGGCCTTGCGCCACTCCGGAACTGCTTCGGCCATCCGACCCTTTCCCATTAAATCGAAGCCGCTGTCGGCCACGCGGTAGACCTCGGCCGCTTCCGGGTCAATCCGCGCCAGTTCGTCGGGCGGGATATTGATGAACTCGGGGATATTCACAGCGCGATTGGCGGCCTTTGAGTTCTCCACCAGAATTGCAGGCGTGTCGTTGCCGTCGGCGTCGATGTGCGTCAGCATCAACTGCGTGTAAATGGAGCGCCCTTTCGACGAAAAAGCCAGCCACCGCCCATTCGGTGAAAAGCTGTGCCACGAATTCATCAGCGACAGGTTGCATTTCATCAGCCGGGCTTTGCCACCCGAGAAAGGCACGATGTACAGCTTGCTGTCCGGGCGCATCAGCAACCCATTGCGGTTTTCCACGAACACAATCCAGCGGCCATCGGGTGAGACCTTCGGAAAATCGTTGCTCATGCCGTTATTCGAAGCCCCGATGACGGGCTCCGCCTCGCCACCCCGGCCGTCGTTGAAGGGAATCCGGTAAAGGTCGTATTGGATCTGTGTTTCCCTTGGATCGTTGGCATATTCGGGCTTCTCATAACCCGGCGGATACGGATCGCGAGCCACGGCGCGGCTAAAGATCAGATACTTTCCGTCCGGCGACCAGAACGCGCTGGTCTGCACAAACTGCGGGTCGTCCGCGCCCGGAAGAGGCTTTAACTTCCTTTCCTTCCGGTCGTACCAGGCGAGAATGCCGCGAGTCGGGTAAAAAACCTGGTTAAAGCCCAGGTGGTTATAGTTCGCGTTGAAAAGGCGGTCGGAGAGCCCTGGCGCGAAGCCTGGGTTTTCATTCTGATGACTGTTTCCCAGGTTGGGAGGCCCGATCGAGGTCACCACATACTGGTCGTCGGGAGAAACCTGCGACATGAATCCGAAACGCTTCAGGTTGGGGTCGGTGCTCTTCTCCCCAAGGTCCTCCTGAAAGGAGCTCCAGCGGATGACATCCTGGTTTCGAATCGTCATGTACTTGGCCAGGGGAACGAGGGCGTACAAGCCCTTGTCGTTGCGCGGCCCGTCCATATCCAGGCCCATCGTTTTGCCGTCGAAGGAAAACGAATGGCAGTTGGCGCAGGTGTGGAGGTTCTCCATGACCACTCGGCTCTGGGGCTGGGAAATGTCCCGCACCCGCCATTTAATGAGGGGAAGGGCGGATACCGGCAATGGCGTAATGGAACCGTTTTCGACGCGACCCGCTGTCATCAGCGGCACATCGCGATAAAAAATGGGAGCACCCACAGGGTCCCGCGACGTGGAAATGGTTACCGCGCCTTGCGACACCGGAGAGGTGGAATTGCCATCGGCAAACCCGCTGATCGTGATGGTTGCCGCCGAGTTGACGGACTCCTGTTTGATTTTTGCCCATGTCGCCGAGTCCGGTTTCCAGGTTCTGGTGGACGCCTGTTCCGGAGTCATTGGTTCGGGCTGACCTGCTGCCAGGTCGATCTCTCCCATTTGCAGGTGCTCACCCGCCGCCTCGATCCGCATATCGCTGGAGCGATCCCGAAACGAGACCTCAACGACCCAGCGTTGGGCGGTCTCGCTGGGATCGTGCCAAAGAAACGCGGGCGAAGTGATCTCAGGAGGAAAGACCGAGCCGTTGAGCGGGTAGTCGATGGTGAGCCCGGCCGGCGGGACGGCTATCGGAGCTTGCTGCTGGCCGGTTGATCGCAGCAGGGTGGCTCCACCAATCAGGATGGCCGAACCAATGCCGAAAACTGCCGCCAACATGGCTTTGATGGGGAAAGAAAGCAACCTCAGGCGCCTCATAGGGAATTACCTCGGGTGCCTCCACAGCTGGCACCACTTGGAACACCGATCGCAGCTGAGAAGATTTACGGCCGGTGTTTGCAAACAGCAAACGAATTCGAAGATTCAAAAGTGCGAGATTTCAATCTACCAAACGCGAAGTCAAACGGGCGACTTCGCCTCCGCGATCAGACGTACAATAGATCACGTTTACTTTATCCGTCAAGAATGCTTCAAAGTACTGGTGTTTTGGATCGAGATGGCAGACCTGACCTTCAGGTCCCGGTTGGCGACGAGATCCTTGCGCTCACATGACCTTGGCGTGAACGCGAACAAACGGCAGATTCTGTAATCGCTGGCTGCCCGGCGAGAGTTGCCTGGAGCCATCGTTACCCCGAGTCAATCTCGCTAGAAATAGCCGGAAATGGGCAAAAGTAGCGGGCAATGAGGATTCTCCTCAGTGGAGAACTCTCGTCCATTGGCACTCCTGGAGGATCGAAACCGTCAACTTGTAAGTTGAACAAATCGATTTTCTATTTAAGTTACATGTTTTCGGTCGTGCGGAATGTGCGCCTTTTGTTCGTCTCTTAGTAAAATCTCGGATTTTTGGTTGACAAAGACAAAGCGAATAGATTACATTGCTCACAACTTTGCGTTAGCGATTAAGTAAGCGATGGGTGCTTGCGCTTACGTAATCGCTTTACATGAGACTTCAATTGAACAAGTGAAAAGGGAGGCAGACCGTGTTCAAAGCGAATCGGAATTATCTGAAGCCGACGTTCCCGGTGCTCGCCACGTTGATCGTGCTGGTGATCGCCGCCGTTTTTGTCGCTTGGGTGCAGCCGAGCTACGCTCAACAGGCCGGCACTGCGACCATCAACGGGACCGTCACAGACCCAGCCGGCGCCGTGGTCGGCGGCGCAACCGTCACGGTCACCGACAACGACACGGGAACCAAGAGAGAACTCGTCACCAACGGCAGCGGCGTCTACTCAGCGCCTTATCTGGAAGTCGGGCATTACTCGGTTTCGGTCTCCCATCCGGGCTTCAAGACCACAACCCAGTCCGGCATTATCCTGACCGCCGATCAGGTCGCCGGCGTGAACATTACCCTTACAGTCGGTCAGGTGGCAGAGACCGTCACGGTAACCGCAGGCCAGCAAATGGTCGAAACCGAATCGACGTCCCTCGCTGAAGTCGTGGATAGCACCTCCGTCGAGGAGCTTCCCTTGAATGGACGCGATCCCGGCGATCTTACCTACATTGTTCCCGGCGCGATAAATGCGAACACGAGGACGACCTTGTTGCTCACGGCCGGCAGCAATGGCATGCCCGGTGAGATCGGGGCCTCGATCGACGCCAGCAAGAACGGCGGAGTTTACTTCCAGTTGGACGGCATCTACAACATGGACAGTTACTTGGCTGTGTCGAACCCCTTTCCCAATTCCGATGCCACCCAGGAATTCAACGTCATGACCAGCAACTTCTCACCCCAGTACGGTGGCGGGTCTACCGCGGTAGTGAGCGTGGTCACGAAGTCGGGAACGAACACCTGGCATGGCGATACATTCCTATTCGCCCGAAACCAGTACTTCAACGCGAGGGATTACTTTTCAGGGGTCAAGGACGGATACAGCCGCGAGCAATACGGCATGTCGGCTGGGGGGCCAATCCAAAAAGACAGGCACTTCATCTTTGGCAATTTCCAAATCACCAAGGCAAGCCTGGCAGAAGCCGGCGCTGCAAATTATTCGCCCACCAGCGCCATGGTGAGCAACGGCGATTTCACTGGAGTGATCAATTCCAGCCTGCCGCAACTGTACTACCCCGCGGCTTGGGCCACTCAGTATGGCGTAGGCAGTGCTAATCCAAACCCGTTTTTGGCAGCGCTGGGCTGCAGCGAGTCGAACCCCGATCCTGGCAATAATGGCTCCGGTCCCTGTGCCATGGGTGGTACAACGGGCAATAATCCTGTTGGAAGACCCATCACGGGCAACAATGTTTCAGCCGATCCAAATTTCCTGAAGGCAGGCTGGGCGTGGAGCAAGGTTGTCGATCCGGTTGCAAATAACCTCATGGCTCACCTTCCGACGGGAACGGCCACTGGCAACGGGCTGATTTACGTCGCCGGAGCGCCTCAGCTTCAGAACTCCAAGGAGGCTACCGTCAGGTACGATTGGACCCCAGGCTCAAATAATAAGAATCACATCATGGGGCGGCTCTTTATCGACAGTTATAACCAGCCGGCCGCAATGGACGACGCAAATTGGCTGGCTACCGGCGAAGGCTCGATTGCGAAAAACCAAAACTACGGCGGAACCTGGAGTTTCACTCCCACTCCCACGCTCGTGAATATCTTTAAGTTCGGCTGGGACCAAACCAACGCCAGTTCCGTCACCGGCATTGACAAGGGCTGGAAAGATCTGGGCTCTCAGATGGTAACTCCTGACGACCAAGTCACTGTGCTTGAGGCCTGGGGGAGCAGCGGTCCTTATTGGGTCGAGCAAAATGTCCACGTCTTTCGCCACAACTTTGACCTTGGCGACGATGTGTCCTTGAACAAGGGAAAGAACCTGATTGTCGCAGGCGTCAGCCTGTTGACGCAGTACTACAGCGAGTATGCGTCTTGGGGAGCGGATCCGCCGATTGGCTTCAGCGGAGCAATCACCGGCGACGCGTTCTCCGACATCCTACTTGGCGATTTGGCGTCTTTCAGTCAATACGCGCCACAGAGTTACAACTACACCGGGAACGAATGGGCGGCGTACGGCCAGGATGAGATTAAATTGAAGCCGAACCTGACCGTTACTCTCGGCGTTCGCTGGGAGCCCTTTACCTCTCCAACGAGCAACCCGGCAGCGGATGTTGCCGAATTCATCGCGGGCGAGCAGAGCACAGTCTTTCCGAATGCCCCTGCCGGCATGGTGTATCCGGGAGATCCTGGGGTTGCGCCCGGCGGGGTCCCGCAGCAATATGATCGTGTGAGCCCGCGCGTCGGAATCGCCTGGCAGCCTAAATTCATGCCCAACACTTCCATTCGGTTGGCTGCCGGCAGATTCACCCAACCGTTCTACTGGTTCGGCTATGGCAAGCCGGCGCCCTACCTGCCCGAATACAGCTTTGGCAACACCACTGAGGGAGTTACGAGCCTGGCCATACCGATTGATAATCCATGGTCCGTCTACGGTCCCACAGCAGGCAAGTCTCCGTTTCCCACTCCTCAGTCGTTCTTCAGCATTTCGCCAAGCAAAAGCACAGCGTTCAGTTTGCCTCAAACCTTCGGCAACGCGTTTACTCCTCAATATAAGAATGGCTGGTCACAAAACTGGAACCTCTCGATCGAGCACCAGTTTGGCGGAAACGCGTTTACCAGAGATCTGCTTGTTTCTGTGGCCTACGTGGGATATGAGGGGTACGATATCACCACCCCCATCGATTTGAACCCCGGCATTTACACAACCTCGCTATCGGTGTGCCAGCAGTACAACGGGAGCTCGGCCACCGCTCCCTGCGGAGTGCGCAGCAAGTATCCGAATTTCGCCGAACTTTTGATGTATGAGCCAATCGGCACCGAAAGCTATAACGGTCTGCACGTGGAAGCGAAGAGGCGATTCTCTCACGGCTTGCAGTTCAACTCCAACTTCGCCTGGTCGAAGGCGCTCAACCTGGTTGACGAAAGCGACTCGAACATCGGAGGCATCGTAGATCCGCTCCATCCCAGGCACGACCGCGGTATTTCGAGTTTCAACGCGCCCTTCATTTGGAACACCTTTGGCACCTGGGATCTGCCCTCTTACAGGGGTCACGGCAACCTGGCGCTTGGGGCGCTCGGAAACTGGGAAGTGTCTGGAATCCTCACGATGTCCTCAGGTCTGCCTTTCACCATCGGCTCACCCGACAATTCCTTTAGCGATAACGGTTGCTGGGCAGACCGGGTTCCGGGCGTGCCTCTGGACGTCCGCCAGGGGTCGGAACATAGCGGTGGCCCGTCTGGGAAAGGATGGCTAAACGAATACTTCAACACAGCGGCATTCAAACCATGTGCTCCAGGGACCTCCGGAAACTCGGGCAGGGGTCTCATCGCGGGTCCCCCAGAGAATAACCTGGATATGGCGGTCGTCAAGAACTTCCCATTCGATAACGAGCAGTATCGCTTCCAGTTCCGATGGGAGATGTTCAACGCGACGAATACTCCGTACTTCAATATCCCGGACTCCGGTTCTACGGACTCGGCCTTCGGCACGATTCAAAACACGAACGGCCTCGGTAATAACGGCACCTCCGGCGACAGCAGTGGTCAAGGAGTTGGAGACGGCGGAAGGGTCATGCAGTTTGCTGTGAAGTTCTATTTCTAAGCTTGCTAGGCTCCGCCTGCGGGCTTACCATAGAGCAAGAAATGGAGGCCCGGGACAGCCGTCCCGGGCCTTCAATTTGCCAGCGCGAAGGGGATGCGGTTGCAAGAGAGGACATCCGTGAGCACAGGAGTGATACTGTGTTTGTTCGCTCTGTCTGTGTTCGCCCGGTCGTCCGCCGCGCCTCTTGGCCAGGCGGAACGGGAGATGACGACCGGCCAGTACTCCCGTGCCGAATCTGAGCTATTGCGCCAATTAAGGACAGATCCAAAAAATGGATCTCTTTGGTTCCTGCTGGGAGTTGCTCGCGCCCAGCTCAAGGAAACGGACCCTGCAATCGAAGCCTTCCAAAAGGCGCTCCCTCTCTCCGCAGAACAGGCGCCCATCTACTTTAATCTGGGCCTTCTCTATATGGAAAAGAACGATCCTGCCAAGGCGGTCGAGGCGTACAAACGCGGACTCGCCTTCGATCCCTCCAACGTTCCGGCCAATCAGAACCTGGCGTTCCTGCTGATGCAGCAAGGCCAATTCCGCGAGGCTATACCGCCTCTGGAGCGGCTCAAGGAATCAAGCCCGGCCGATGTCTCTGCCCGAGCCAGTCTGATCGAGGCATATCTGAAGGCGGGTTTGAACGGCAAGGGTGAGAACGAAATTGACGAGCTGCTGAGCTCTCATGTTATTACACTGCCACAAGGCTTAGCGCTAGCTAGACTTCTCGCTGCTCACCAGGAAACTGATCTCACCCAGCGAGTTTTCGAATTCCTGATAAACACCTGGCCCGACTCGGCAGAGGCACACGGCGAGCTTGGATTGCTGCTTACCGAAAAGGAGCAATTCAAAGAGGCTGCCAGGGAACTCAAGAAAGCTGTGCAGCTCGACTCTGATTCCGAGAAGTACAGTCTAGGTTATGGGGAAGCCTTGTTGAGCTCCGAGCAGTACCCCGTCGCTCTCCCGTTTCTTCTGGATGCCGAGAAAAAATTCCCGAACCAACTCAACTTCCAATATCAGTTGGCTGTGACAGACATCGGTCTGCAGCGGTTTCCTGAAGCGATCTCCGTGCTTGAAACCCTTGCCAGCAAAAGGCCGGCCTCAGGCAAGGTGCAGTTCCTGTTGGGTGGGGCTTACGAGCTTGAGGGCGAGTTGCAAAAGGCGGAGGAGCATTATCGAAACGCCATTCAGCTTGCTCCGCAGGAGCCAAATTCCTACCGGGCGCTCGGGGCGTTATTGCAGAAACAGGGTCCCGAGCACCTCGCCGAATCCATCCAGCTTCTGAGGAAAGCACTGGCCCTCGACCCCACCGACGTGGAAAGCAAAATAGTCCTGGCGCGTTGCTTAGAAAAACAGGGAGAGCTGGACGAGGCTACAGCCCTGCTTGAACAAGCAGTCGTAAGCGAACCGGCTTCGCGCCGCGCTCACACGGCGCTGGCAGAGCTTTATCGGCGTCAACAGAAGCTGGCCCAGGCTGAACAAGAGCAGTCGATTGCGGCCAAGTTAGAAGATCAGAAAATCACGAAGGATTGGGACATCTGGGGTCCTCACTCGACTGGCGGCCCTTGAGGATTTACCGATCGATCTAAAAGTCCACTTGCGATCCCGAGCCTCTGAACAGAGAATGATCCTATAACCAAAGAATCGAGAAGAGATGTGGCGTGAAGTCATTCTCGGAGTATGTCCGTTGTTGTTGGGCGTGGCACTGCTCGGCCAATCTTCCGGAGTGTTTGTCAGCAAAGCACAGGAAGATATCAATGCCGGGCGATACTCCCAGGCGGAGGAGGATCTGTCGCGCGCCGTCGCGGCAGATCCTACGAACTGGAAACTTTGGAATAACCTGGGTGTAGTGCGGATCCAGCTCGGAGAGAGCGAGTCGGCCATCAAGGCTTTTGAAAGAGCTCGCCGATTAGCTCCCCAGGAGGCCCCCCCCTATTTTGGTCTGGGATTCGCATACATGAAGACAGGTGATTATGAGAAGGCACTGGAAGCGTACCGTGGGGGACTTGCTCGGGATCCGAACGATGTGACCGCGAATCAGAATTACGCTTTCCTGCTGACCCAGAATGGCGATTTTCGAGATGTAGTCGAGCCTCTCAAGAGATTGAAGAGTCTGCAGCCCGAGGATGTATCGACGCGGGCGACCCTCATCGAGGCGTATCTGAAAGCGGGAATGAAGAATGAAGGGGAAGATGAAATCAATCAGCTCCTGAAAGCTCATATCGCTACCATGCAGGAAGAGTTGTCGCTGGCCAAGCTGCTGCTTGCCGATGGACAAGGCAGCCCGGCCGTAGAAGTTCTTCGGCACACTGCGGCGACTTGGCCTGAAGCTGCTGAACCGCACGGCGATCTTGGTCTGCTCCTCACGAAGGGACAGCAATATGAAGCCGCGGTCAGTGAGTTGGGGCGCGCCGCTCAACTCGATCCCAATTCGGCGGAATACGCGCTGGGTCTTGGGGAGGCTTTGCTGCGCTGGAGGCATGATTCCGTCGCCCTGCAATATTTGTTGGCGGTTCAAACGAAGTTCGGAAAGCTTCCGCTCTATGAATTCGAGCTGGGGCTGGCATATTATTATTTGACTCAATACCCGCCGGCACTCAAGGAATTCGAGAGCGTTGCCCAAGAGCAACCGAAATCCAGCCCAGTTCAATACCTTCTGGGCGGCACCTATCAGGCATTGGGAGAATTGGATAAAGCGGAGGACTGCTTTCGGAAGGCGATTGCACTCAAACCAGATGAGGCATCGTACTATCTCGTCCTCGCTTCCCTTCTTAAGAAAGTCCATCCGGCAGATCTTACGGAGCCCGTCAGCTTGAGTGAGAAGGCGTTAGCCTTAAGCCCTGATAACGAGGATGTCAAACTCCTCCTTGCCTCCTGCTATCAAACGCAAGGGAAGCTGGCAGAGGCCCAGGCATTGCTCGAGGCCGTGGTTACCAGCGACCCTGATTTTCGCGCTGCGCATGTGGCTTTGGCGCAGGTCTACTTTCGGCAAAAGAGAGTGGAGGACGCCGAAAAGCAGGAGTCGGTCGCCGCAAAGTTGGAGGAACGCAAGCAGAGTGAAATATCGCCTTGGGGGCCTGGGGGCGTTGGCGGACCCTGAAATTCCTGACGCCATATCTGAGAAAGGTCCTCGCGGTGCTAGCGGACGAGCGCACGAAAATAAATATGATGAGGGAAGAACCATGAGCCAGTCAAAGACCGACCCTAATGCCGTCGCAGTGAAAGAGACTCACAAAAGGGTTTCGAGAAAGGCCATCCGCGCGCCTCAAGTACTGAATGAGGCGTACGCTTATGAGCGTCCATCTTCCTTTTCACGCGGATTGCGCCTGGACATCAAGGGCGTGACCATCCTGCTGATTTCCGGGACGGCTAGTGTAGATGAGCAGGGCCGTACCGTTCATGAGGGCGATTTTCGAGCTCAAGCCTGGCGAACCTACCATAACATCACCGCGCTGCTGGAATCGGAGGGCGCGTCCTGGAAGGATGTCGTTCGGACCACCTGCTACCTTCGCGACATCGAACACGACTACGCTGCCTTCAATGAGATTCGAACTGAATTCTTCAAGCAGCAAGGTCTTGAGCCCCTCCCGGCTTCCACGGGCATTCAGGCTATTCTGTGCAGACCCGACCTCCTAATCGAAATAGAGGCGATGGCGATCTTCGAATCGGATCATGAGAGCACGACTGGCAGTCTTTAGATTTGTATGTTGACTCGGTCACTTAAGGTGTATTGTTTCCGTGCCTCATCCTTTCGTCTTTTTAATCGTCGCAAGGATGGGTGGTGCGCAAGTCATCTTCCTTATTTATCGTAGAGGCGAAAGCTGGTGTCTCATGAATAACTCGGTCGGCCGCGTGCGGATGCATTACCTCAAAGCCGGCGTTTGCCTGCTGCTCGCCTCTCTCCTCATCAGCTGCAAGTCGCCAACATCAATAAAGGAGACCAAACCATCCGGCGGTCCTTCCCCGCAACCGAAAGCAGAATTTCATCCTCCATCTGCACCCGTGGCGGCTCCTGAAGGCGAGAACAATATCGTCTACCGGAACCTCGGCGGAAAAGTCCGGTTTGTCGGCTCCGAAGCCTGTGCCCCGTGCCACCAGAAAATCTACAAGGACTACATGCGAACTCCCCATGGGCAGGCAGCCACTCTTTCCGGCCAACGTCCTGAGCTTCGAGATCTGCCTACCGCGGGGACCACTATTTGCGAGCAAGATCCCAACCATTGTTTCCGGGTCTTTCGAGAGAATGGCGAATACTATATGAGTGAGTTCGAGCCTGGCCCGAACGGTACGGAACTCTCAAAAGAAACCGAAAGGATTGCTTTTGCTCTGGGAGAGCCGATGGTCGGTGTTGGATATGGTATACGAAGGGGGAATTACCTTTTTGAAGCGCCTCTCTCGTATTACGCCGGCAGCCAGGATACCCACGCTCAAGGCTGGGCGCTTTCGCCGGGGTACCAAAAGGATCCGCTCGGTTTTTCCCGCCCGCTCCTGGGTTCCTGCATGTATTGCCATGCAGGGCGCCCACTGGTAATCGATGACTCGAACAATCTCTACAAGAATCCTCCTTTTGGCGAGCTGACCATAGGTTGTGAGAACTGTCACGGGCCTGGAGGGTTACATGTCGACGAGCAACTCAAGCACGTTCCGGTCTCAGGTAAGATCGACACCTCAATTGTCAATCCTGCTCATCTTCCCCCTCGGCTAGCGGATGACACATGCATGTACTGCCACGAGTTTGGCGAGGCGAGAGTACCTCAACCGGGAAAGAAATATGAGGACTTTCTTCCCGGGACTCCGCTTCTCAATACGGTTGCAATCTTCAAGTCCCGCCCGCTTATGGGCTGGAATATGATGGAATGGTCCGACGAACTGGCGCAGAGCAAATGTTATCGCGCTTCAGAAGGACGTCTGAATTGCAGCACTTGTCATGATGGCCACTACACCCCGACTGCACAGGAAGCTCCTGGATTTTATCGGAGCAAGTGTCTGACTTGTCATAAGGAACAGAGTTGTCGCGAGTCACTTGAAAAGCGCCATAATACAACCCCATCCGATAACTGTGTCTCTTGCCACATGCCGAAACATGTAGCTCCCCGATTTGTCATGGTGGGTACGCAAGGTACATCGCACAGAATTGTGGCCTATGAAGGAGAAACTCTCCCCGCGGCACAACAGGCCGCACCCGACCCAGCGACAGGCTTGATCCTCGTGGACAAAATTCCAGGCTCGCCCAAGACGACACTCTCTTCCTTGGTGCTTCTCCAGGCGTATCAGTCCGTACTTGTACGAAACCCTAACCAGTCTGACATCAGCAACCGATACAACCGCCTGCTCGATCAGCTCGCAAAATCCTATCCCAACAATGCTCTGGTGCTCAGCGCACTCGCAAAACGGGAATTGGCAAAGCAATCCCCTGAAGGGAACTCGGCCGCACTGAGTTACCTATCAAAGGCGGTTGAAAGAGGTTCAAAATCTCCCCAGGACTATATGCTTCTGGGAGAATTACTTTATCGCTCGGGTCAGCACCTGCAAGCCATCACGATCTTGAAGCAGTCTGTTTCCCTTTTCCCTTACCTTCCTACCCCATATGAAAATCTCGCCATCTTTTACATGTTGAGTGGAGATGCGGCGAACGCAAAGGAGACGGTGAAAGACGGCCTTAGCATTTTCCCCAGCGATCCAAATCTGCAAGCTATACAGCGCAAAATGGAGGATCATCCGTGAGCCTTGTCCTCCGTGGACGGAATCCGTGTGCGTCGCTCCTTCCAACGTGCACGCCTCGACCTTGGTCAGTCACATGGATGCGCTTCGAAACAATACCGTGGAATTCAGGGGAGTGCAGTACCTGAGCCGGTGGGCAGACGTAAGAATTGAACAAGGGGCCTCGCAGTATCCGGCACCGCGATGGCAGCACCGCATTTTTCGCAGCACATCCTGAAGCATCGTCTTATTTATGCTCAGTTCGACAACCAACTGCTTGAGCCGACTGTTCTCGTCTTGCAGCAGCTTCATCTCCCGGACCTGGTCCGATTCCAGGACTGTATATTGCTTTTTCCATCGACAGAAGATCTGCTCGCTGGTTCCGGCCTTATGGAACACTTCTGCAACAGGCACCCCGACCTCGGACTGTTTAAACAACCCGACGATCTGCTCCACGGAAAGCCGTCTCCCCTTCATCACCCAGATCGCCGCCCATAAAAGGCCGGTTCTGGCCGAAGACTGACATTGAAGATGGTTCAGAAATATCTGGGCCGATTATTCTGCCGTCATGGAACTTTTTGGCGAGGCACAGGCGCCAAGAAAACGATAACTGTAACGTTGACACTTCAAACGTTTGGTCGTTATGATTGGCACTCGTTGGGGATGGCGAGGCAGCCGGAAAGCTCTGGGAAGGGAAACCTTGAATGAAGGGCCATGTTGCACGATTGGTTGCGCTAGGTGTTTTGGGGCTGGCAGTATCGGGTTCAGGGCAGAGTCCGGCTGCCGATGCGAATGCGAAGGCTCCGTACAGAAACTCCAATCTTCCCGTTGATGAGCGCGTCCGGGACTTGCTGGGGCGCATGACGCTGGAAGAGAAGGCCAGGCAGCTCGATTTTTATGCAGGCGTGCCGGACCTCGTCGATAAGGCTGCTGACAATCTTCACGCGGCACCCGATGCGAAGTTCCGCATTGAGGAAGCGGAGAAGCTGTTTGGCGCGCTGGGCGTGGGGGCCATCCACGACCTGTACGCGCAGCCTGCCTTGGCGAACGAGATCCAGCGTTGGGTGATCGTGCATTCGCGATTGGGCATTCCGGTGCTATTCACGGGAGAAGGATTGCACGGCTTTAGCGATGGCACAGTGTTTCCTGCACCTATGAACTTGGCAGCAACCTGGGATAGGGAGTTGGCCCAGCATACCGGAGCTGCAATCGCCAGCGAAGCGCGGACCACGGGCGTAGCCATGCTGTTCGCGCCCGTGCTCGATCTTGCCCGCGATCCGCGCTGGGGCCGCGTGGAAGAGGATTTCGGCGAGGATCCTTACCTGACCGGCCAATTGGGATTAGCCTGGGTGCGCGGCGCACAGGGTGACTCATTGGCTTCGGATCATTCCGTAATCGCCGAGCCCAAGCATTTCGTCGGTCACGGGTCGCCGGAGAGCGGCTTGAACACCTCGCCGGTGCATGCCGGCGAGCGCGAGCTACGCAGCATCCTGCTGGAGTCATTTGAGCCTGCGATACGCGAAGGACACGCGATGGGAGTCATGGCCGCCTATCACGAGATCGACGGCGTACCGATAGCCGCGGACCGCGCGCTGCTAACCGGGATTCTGCGCAATGAGTGGGGATTCCGGGGATTCGTTTTGGCTGATGACGGTGCGATCCGGCGCCTGTGGCAAGAGCATCACGTCGCTGCGGATGCGAAAGACGCGATCACGCAGGCGATCAACGCCGGTGTGGACATGGAGTTCTACGATTTTCCGCACGACCAATATCAGAGCGCCATCGTGTCAGGAGCCCGCGACGGGACACTACGGCAGGAAGCCCTGGATCGCGCGGTGACATCGGTGCTGCGGGCGAAGTTCGAGCTGGGACTCTTCGACCATCCCTACACGGACACGTCGTTGATGGCAGGCGTGAAGCGCAGCCCGGGGCACCTTGCGCTCTCGCTCGAATCGGCGCGGGAGTCTATGACCCTGCTCAAGAACGAGGGGCACCTGCTGCCGCTTTCGAAGAGCATTCGGCGCATCGCACTCATCGGGCCAAACGCGGCGATCGCGCGCTACGGCGATTATGAGGAGGAGAAGAACGGGAAGAGGATCAGTATTGCGGACGGGCTGCGGACGCTGCTGCCCCAGGCCCAAATCACCGTCGATGATGGCTCGGATATCCCCGCCGCCGTAGACCATGCGAAGACCGCCGACATCGTGATTCTCGCGCTCGGCGAGCACTTTGGGATTTCCGGAGAATGGTATGACCGCGAGAGCCTCGACTTACCGGGAAACCAGGAGGCGCTGCTTGAAGCAGTTGTGGCATCGAATAAGCCTGTCGTCCTTGTCCTGGAGAACGGCCGACCGCTCACGATCGGCTGGGCCGCCGAACATGTCCCGGCGATCCTGGAGGCGTGGTATCCTGGCGAGTTCGGCGGCCAGGCTGTGGCCGAAGTATTGTTTGGTGACTATAACCCCAGCGGCAAGCTGACGGCCACCTTCCCGAGCAACATCGGACAGTTGCCCGACTTTTACAACTCCGATCCATCCAAGACAAAGCGGTATGTGGAGGGCCGTTGGGCGGTTCTGTTTCCGTTCGGGTTTGGATTGAGCTACACAACATTTGCGTACAGCGGACTTACGGTCAAGGCGACGGGAGGCGGAAACGTCGTGGATGTTGCAGTTTCTGTGGTGGTAACCAACAGCGGAAATGTCGAAGGCGACGAGATCGCTCAGTTGTATCTTTACCACGACGTGAGCAGCGTTGAAGTGCCTGATAGGGCGCTGGCCGGTTTTGCCCGTATTCGCCTCAAGCCCGGAGAATCGAAGACCGTGATGTTTGATTTGAAAGCCGAACAGCTTGCCGTCTGGGACACTAGCCACCATTGGGAAGTGGAGAAAGGGCCATATACGGTGTTCGTTGGTGGTTCGTCGCAGGCGGTGCTCGCCGCCAAATTCAGTTTGCCGCAACCGCATGGAGAGCATACTTTCTGAGTGAGTGGAGGTAGTTATCCAATGGCAAAAGAGAGTACGTTAACGCGGCGCGAGGCAATGCAAGGTATGGCGGGAGCGGCTGTGGCGGTAATCGTGCCGGCGAGCGCTTTTTCCAAAGACCCGGCAAGGCCGTGGCCCGGGATCGTGTTAGACAAGCCGTCGCTTGCCGCCCCGCCTTGCGCCAAGACCGGAAATCCAGCTCCCCACAGAAGCCCCAAAACCAGAGCAAGAATACAATCGTGTAGTTTTGTCATGCTGAATGTGGCTGCATTCCCCCAGGGTGTTCTGCCGATGTTCCGATAATGCATCTGTATCCCCATTTCAAGGACTGTTCTCTTCGCGCAAATGTGAACACCCGATGTGCGGACGCTTGCGCGACCCGCCCCACCTACACGATCTTGAGTGTGATGGCGTAATCGCAGGGTTTCTGCTCCGGCATCACCACTGTTAGGCCCTGTTCGTCCTGTCTCCACTCCACCTTGCCCTGATAGCCCAACAACTCTACGTTTTGGATATTTGGCGGCGAGAAGGTGCTGGTCGTAGCCAGAGGTCTGATGAAGGCCTTCTTGTCCGGCCAGCCCATCACAAATGCGTAGAGCGTGTCGCCCTTGGTTGTGAAGCGCACTTCCTCGGCCGTAAGATCCGTGCGGCCAGTTTCGTTGAACCGGGCGCCACTACTAGATGGCGGCGCCGTCGCCACCGGCCCATCGCCGAAGGTCTTCCACGGCCTCGTCGCGTAGATTCCCTCGCCGTTGACGGCCATCCACTTCGTGATCTCGTCCAGGATGACCAACTCCTCGTAATCGAGTTCTCCGCTATTCGGAAGAGGGAAGTTCAACAGAAGGTTCCCATTGCGGCTGACGATATCGACAAGCAAGTCGATCACGTACTTGGGTGTTTTGTACCTGTCGTCTATGTTGTAATGCCAGTCCCCGACACTGCTGTCGGTCTGCCAGGGATTCTCCGCAATACCCGCGGCCACCCCGCGCTCCCAGTCCTGGACGCATGTACCGACCTGGCAATCGCTCGGGAGCTTGCTGAAATACACGGCTTCGCAGCGTCCGCCGTGGCGCTTGGCGTCGATATTGTACAAGTTTGCTACGAGGGCCAGACCATACTCTTCAAAAAAGATATCGCCATCGGTGTAGAGCAGATCGGGTTGATAATTGTCGACCAGGTCCTTGATCCGCCTGAAGTAGTGCATCTTCCAGGCGTCCGGCGCCTGACGATCGTTGATCCGCTGGCCATAGGGATAGTCTTTCGGCAACTGGTGATAGAGATCGGCGTACGCGGGGTCCGAGCCGTCGTAGGGCACGCTGGCCAGCGGGCCGGTTCTATCGCTCATGTGGGATGTGGAGAACCAGTGATAGCTGGGAGCAAGGTGCTCGCTTACCGCGAACCGGAGCCCCTGCTTGTAGGCAGCCTTTCTGAAATCGCCGACGATGTCCCTGTTCGGTCCCATGGCGACCGAGTTCCAGCGCGGCTGATACTTTGAGTTCCAGAGGTCGAAATTATCGTGATGCACGGCCATGCTGCAGAAGTACTTCGCTCCAGCCTTCTTGTAGAGCCCCAACAGATGATCGGGATCAAACTTGTCGGCCTTCCATATCGGAATCACATCTTTGTATCCGACTTTCGTAGGGTGGCCGTAGACTTTGACGTGATACTCGTACTGCCTGCTTCCCTGGATGTACATGTTGCGGGCATACCAGTCGCCGTATTCGACTGCAGATTGCGGTCCCCAATGAGCCCAAATGCCAAACTTGGCGTCGCGGTACCAGTCGGGAACCTGCCATTCCCGGAGTGACTCGCGCGTGCCCCTGAATGGGCCCGGAGCAATCTCGAGCACGGGGCTGGAAGGTCCGTCTGTGGTGGTAGCTGACGGCCACTCTTCGCCTCCCCCCAACAGCTCGGTCAGAAGAGAGCCCTGTGCCATGGACTTGTGCGATAGAAGGAGCGCGGGTGCTCCCGCCATTACGGAGAGCGCTTTGCGCCGGCTGAGATTCATAGTTTCATCCCTTCAGGAATCTTTTCTGAGTCACAGATGGAGAATTTCATTGGCCGTTGGTGGAAGCGGAAGTAATGCTCGCAATACGGGGCGTGTTTTCTTCAGCCAGTCACTTGCCGCTCACGTCTTAGAGAACCTCTTCTCGGGTGGAATTGTGCGAAGCGGGCATAGCTCTGGGTTGTATCGGCCAAATTCGCTCGACCATCCGATTGGCTGGGCTATAAAGTTCGTCCAAGCGGCGGCACGGCTCTTGATGTTGCCGCAATACTTAGCAACTTGCAGAAATCCGTTGCCGCACAACGGGCTCCTCTGATTTCTGAATCGGCAATTCGCCAAACCGCTTGTCCCGGCGAAGGGCAATGATAACAATCGCTTTTTGAACTGTCAACGTTAGAGTTACCGTTATCCTTCGCATCCGATGCCGCCAGTGCAGCCGGAACAATGAGCCTGGGCCGGAGCTGACGTTGCATCTGCCGTTTATGGCCCCTGTATCGCGCTCAACTCCTCAAGTTGCCGAGGAGAATTCTGGTCCTTGTGATCTATGTTCTTGATCTCCCTTGCCAGAATGGGGGATGAGCTCCCTTGACAGACTTTGCCGCCCAGGCCTAATCTGATCCATCAGTTACGTTACCGTTAACTTTTACGATTCCAAATTTCTTTGTGAGTGCCAGCCGTGTGCGCAGGGTATCTCGCCGGGCCGAGAGAAATGTCTTGAATCCGCTTTGGCCGGGCTGACGCTGCGGCGCGTGGTGGTGGTGCAGCCGAAAGGAAACCCATGGGCGATTGAGGTCCACGGCAACACCGGCTCCAATGCTATCGACATCCCATTTATCTTCACAGTCTCCTCCATGGAGCAGGCGATAACGGAATAAAACATAGCGTGGCGCTGTGGAGCGGAGTTGGGGAAGAGGGGCATCTCGGTCTTGAGGCTAGATGCAGGAGAAAGCAATCATGAGGCGCAGATCATTCCTGTTAGGTGGAGCAGCCATTTTCGCATGGGCTCGAGTCGCTAAGCCCGGATATTCGGAGGTATTTCGCGGGCGCGTCCCCGATGGGCCCTTTGAGCCCGATTGGGAATCGCTCAAGTCATACCGCTGCCCGGATTGGTATCGCGATGCAAAACTCGGTATCTGGGCGCACTGGAGCCCGCAATGCGTCCCGGAGCAGGGCGATTGGTACGCGCGAGGTATGTATGTTCAGGGATCGCGTCAATATGAGTACCATGTAAAGACGTATGGACATCCGTCGAAGTTCGGATACAAGGACATCTGCCATCTATGGAAAGCCGAGAGATGGGACCCGGAAGCTCTTGTGAAGCTTTATAAGCGCGCGGGAGCCGAATACTTTGTTGCGCTGGCCACGCACCATGACAACTTTGATTGCTGGAATTCGAAATACCAGCCTTGGAACTGCGTGAATGTAGGTCCGAAGCGCGACATCGTAGGGACCTGGGCCAAGGTGGCGCGTTCTCACGGGCTGCGATTTGGCGTCAGCTATCACGGGACGCCAGGCCGCGTGTGGGACGAGTTTTTGCCCGTGCGCTACGAGAGCGACATTACCGGACCGCTCGCGGGAGTTCCTTACGATGGCATGCAGACGATTGCCGATGGGAAGGGCAAATGGTGGGAGGGCATGGACCCTCAGATGATTAACGGCAAACCCCACCGGAAGAACACACCGTGCCCGGAGTTCGTCAAGCAGTTCATGCTGCGCGTGCAGGATGTCATCGATACTTATAACCCGGATCTGCTGTACTTCGACGACAACGCGCAGTTTGACTTCGACGACGGCGGCAATCTCAATCTGAAGGTGTGGCTTGGAATTCCGGACCTGGCGCCCCAAATCATGGCGTATTACTACAATAAGAACGTTCAGAGGCACGGCGGCCGCCTCGACGGCGTGCTGAACCTCAAGACCGTTCCTGAGCCTGTCTGGGGTACACTCACCCGCGACTTCGAGGCGGCGCTGGAAGACAAGCTGCAGGAGGATCCCTGGCAAACGGACGCCTGCATCGGTGGCTGGCACTATAGCCGCCCTATCTTCGAGAACCACAGGTACCAGAAAGCTTCGTTAATCATCCCGATGTTCGTCGACATTGTGAGCAAGAATGGAAACCTTCTGCTCAACATTCCGCTGCCCGGTCATGGAGAGCCGGACAGCGACGAGATGGCATTCCTGAACGAACTTATTGATTGGCAAGAGATCAACTCCGAAGCGATCAAGGGTACACGCCCCTGGAAGGTCTATGGAGAAGGTCCGTCGACAAATGCCCCAAAGATCGGGTCCTATCAGTTGAATCGCCTTAAGTTCGACGCCACGGATATTCGATTCGCCACCAAAGGCGACGCTTTGTACGCAATCGCGCTGGGCTGGCCGTCTGACGGCAAGTTTTTCATCACATCGCTCGCTAACGGCTCGGCAAACTATCCTGGTCAGATCGCAAAGGTGGAACTGCTTGGATCGAAGTCGAATGTTTCGTGGACGCGAGGAACACAGGGCCTGGAGATTCAAGTACCGGATTCTCCGCCGTGTAAATATGCATACTCGTTCCGGATCCTTCCGGCCTGATTTATCCGTCCACCTCGAAACCTATAAGGCGGCCTTCAGGTCCTACAAACCTGAATCCGCCACCGCGGTGACGCGCGACCGATCTTTCCTGACGTCGCCACTACCCCTCCATGGCCCGCGTTCAGATCACCTACACCGACCGCGGGCAAGCTGACCCGGTTTGCCGATGGTTTGCGGGCGAAAAGCACCCGGAACGGTGCGCGAGGAGAGAATGCAACGCGATGTAGGGGTGGGAGTATTTCTACCTAGGGGGAGAATGGAACAACGGTTTTGGGCTGGAGCCAGACTGATATTCATTTTGATGAGCGTTGCGGCATTGTGCCTCGCGGCGCGCGCAGCGGAATACGTCGTCGGGCCCGTTGGGACGGTTGGAATATGACGCATTTGAGATCCTGTTCCTCACGTTTACGTGGATCTGTACGTGGCAGATCGCAAAGGAGGAGCAGGGCGACGTTGTTAAAGAGCACACTGCGCGCGGCGGCCAACTCGGTTCCAGATGGACGGCCTTTTGGGTCGGCATTGCAACGTTGGTGGCTTTAGTTGTCGTGGTTGGCGCTGTTGTGTACGTACATCAATATCGGAAAACCAAGCCGTTTTGAAGTTGAGAGATGGCTACTAGAGCATTTTAGGAAATAGTATAGACTGGTAATTGGCGACACTCCGCGGCGCAGAAGATATGGGGCGACCCTATGGGGATGATTTGCGTCGTAAGTTTCTATCTGCCTACGACGAAGGCG
>Ga0181518_10000919_pt1 | contig 31236 bp, 28 predicted proteins | sample PEATcosm2014_Bin_28_FD_119751 | JGI IMG/M metagenome (GOLD analysis project Ga0181518, IMG submission 119751) | Peatland microbial communities from MTU Mesocosm Facility, Houghton, MI, USA - PEATcosm2014_Bin01_60_metaG | ecosystem: Environmental > Terrestrial > Soil > Wetlands > Peat | place...
GGACCTCTGTAGGGCCTCCCGTTGGTCGGCACCGAGACGGCGCAAAATCAAACCAGAAAGGAGTCCTGGCGGCGGGTCGCTCTCAATCCCGCCTCCAGGCTCATCCTTGTATGAGAAAATGCTTCACCCTGGCCGATGAGAACGTGATCGGCCTAGCAATTCTGCGGACTTGAATCTAAGCGCCTGATGTTGGGAATCCGGACATTGGGCTGGGTTGGTACTGGGAAGTCGCCTTGTGTCGGGCGACTCCGGTCGTATCACGGCGTATCCGTCCCCCAACTTTTTCAACCTCGGGGTTTGGCGTGGAGCGGGTTCCGCCAAAAAGCAGGGGAAGAGTGGCCGCCAAGCGGACGGTTCCAATTACAATCGAAGTGATGCTGAAGATCCTCGCCCCGGCGATGGCGGGGTCGACCAAGGGCGCGCTACGCAGCCATAACCGCCCGCACGCGCTCGATCCACGCCGGCGGAAATTCCGCGAGCGCTTCGGCCGGCACGCCCGCGAGGCGGCGTGCTCCTTGCGTAAGGCGTTCGTGCGCAGCCAGACGAGGGCGCGTTCCGCGGCGGTTCGGGCAAGCTGTCGGTGTGCTCCCGCGATCGGGGCGTCTTCCGGGCTCACTTCTTCAGTTTCCATCAACAGCGCGCCCGAGCTTCGAATTGGCGGACAGATATGCATCCACGAGGCATCGTGACTGTCTGTCGAGCGGGACTATGGGGTTGCCGCTTCGCCGACAATCGCATTTTGTAGGTTACGTCCGCGCCTCTACGGGTCAATTACAACGTAACCGTCCGAGTTGCAGACGAACACCGCATGGAACAAGCTCGCCGGGAGCAAGTGTAGTGTCTCGCGCTTCGAACGTCGCGCTGCGAGGGTGGAGCAGGCGAGCAGGAGGACTTTCGTTGAGTATTCGCCTACCACCAGCATCTGCAGGGCCGGAGCCTGTCCCGGTTAGGGTGGCCCGCCCCAGTACGCGAAGTGTCGAAGCGGACGTGCTGCAAGCGTGTGTGGCGTACAATCTGGTCCGGCAACATCGTCGGTAGGGTGAAGCCGGACGGGCCGTAGATCTGAGTGGCGACGGGATGGGCCAGACCCGGGGCTCCCGGGGCTTCCTCGCCTTGCTAGTGGCGCCGAACAGAACTATGATTGCATCTGTGGCGGCCTCGCCGAACGATATTTATGAGGCGGTCCTGGCGTTGTCCCGCTCGATTGCCGGCCGCGACGATCTTGGTAGCCTCCTGTCCGGGGTGGCCGAATCCCTTCAGCGAATCGTCGCGTTCGATTTCGCGGCATTGATCCTCCATGATCGCGAGGCGAAGAGCATGCGTTCCTATGTGCTCGATGCCGCGGCGCCAGCGGATGTGGGCCCCGCCAGGTGCTTTCCCGTAGAAGAAGATCCTGCCGGCTGGGTGTGGACCCACCAGCAACCCTTGGTCATCTCCCGGCTGGAAGCCGAGTCGCGTTGGCCGGAGTTCACGGAGTGGGTAAGGACTGCCGGCCTGCGCTCACTTACGCTGGTGCCTTTAACCGCCGGCGAAAGTCGGTTGGGGGCATTTGGCTTTGGGTGTCTCGCTCCGTTTGCGCTGAGCGACGAGGAACTCGCGTTCCTGGAGAGAGTCGCCAGCGAGTTCGCCGTTGCAGTAGAGTCGTTCCTCGCCAAGCAGGAGCTGATACGAGAGCGCGACCGCCTGCGTACGCTGTTCGACATCACCAAAGTCCTTGTTTCGAAACTCTCCCAAGACGAATTGTTCGCGGCCATTTCTACGCAGCTCTCCAGGGTGATCCGCCACGATTATGCAATCCTGACCTTGTGGAACGAGAAAACAAGAGAACTAGATGCGCGCGCGCTTCATTTTACCGGCTCTGCACTGTTCGACGAAGAGCAGGCGCGCGTGCCCTCCGAGGGGCTGCCCTCCGCCGAAGCGCTCGCGACCGGGAAGCCGGTCGTGGCGTACGCCACCGATGTAGACCGCTATCCTTCTCCGGATTTTCGCCGGTTTGTAGCAGCGGGATGCAAGTCCGGGTGTTCAGTTCCACTGATCACAGGGAACGGGACCCTCGGAACGCTCGAAATCGGCCGGACCACCGATGATGTCTGGACCGATAGCGCTGTCGAGTTCCTCGTGCAGGTCGCCGGCCAGGTTGCCATCGCGGTGGAGAACGCTCTCTCGTACCGGGAGCTGTCGGAGATCAAAGAGCGCCTCGCTACCGAGAAACTCTATCTCGAAGACGAGATTCGGCTCGACCACAACATCGGAGACATGGTCGGCGAAGGACCGGCTTTCCAGTCCGTGCTGAAGGCCGTTCAGACCGTGGCGCCAAGCGATGCCACTGTGCTCGTCCTGGGTGAGACTGGAACGGGAAAGGAACTCGTGGCACGTGCGATTCACGAATCAAGCCATCGGAGCAAAGGCAGTTTTGTAAAAGTCAACTGCGCTGCGATCCCCGCCACCCTTCTGGAAAGCGAGTTGTTCGGCCATGAAAAGGGTGCATTCACCGGTGCGGCGGGGCAGAGGATCGGACGATTCGAACTGGCGCACCAAGGCACGCTCTTCCTCGATGAAATCGGAGAAATGACGCTCGAATTGCAGCCCAAATTGCTTCGGGCTATCCAGGACCATGAGTTTGAGAGGGTGGGCGGCAATCGAACCATCCGCTCAGACATCCGGCTTGTGGCCGCCACGAATCGCGACCTGAAGGCAATGGTGGAGGAGAATCGATTCCGCGCCGACCTCTATTACCGGTTGCACGTCTTTCCAATCAATGTCCCGCCCCTTCGCGAGCGGCCCGAAGATCTTCCGCTGCTTACCCGGTTTTTCGTGCAAAAGTACGCCGGCCGCATGAATCGCAAGATTGAGAGAATTCCTGCGGCAGTCATGGAGGCGTTTGCCCGCTACGATTGGCCTGGCAATATCCGGGAACTGCAGAATGTCATTGAAAGATCGGTGCTGCTAACCGCGGGGAGCGCATTGACCTTGGCAATGCCGGAAGTGATCAGCAAACACCAGCCGCCGGCGTCGCAAGCGAATGCTGCTGGGCGGTCCGAGGCGGTTGAGCGCGAATCGATCATCCGTGCGTTGCAGGAGGCCCACGGTATCGTTGGAGGACCGAACGGCGCAGCAGCCCGGCTCGGGCTCAAACGAACGACTCTGTATTCACGGATGCAGAAACTCAACATTTCCCGGCAGTTTCAGTATCGCTGACGCAATCGACTCTTCCCCGAAGAAGCTCCTTCGTCACGTGTCAGACGGGTGACGAGACACATGTCGAAGTAGCCGTAGCTGTGGAGCTGCGTTGCCTGTCCGCCCGGAGCAACGCCGGACGGGCTTTCCCTTCGGGACTGCCCTGGTGCGGCAGGTCCGAACGGCATCGGGCATTCGCGCGAGAGCTATCTATTCACAGGAATTATCATTCGCCGTCGTATCCGACCCGTAGTCAGCGCCCCGTCCTAAGCCGTTCCCTCCAATCAGGCGCACGTCCTTCTCGTTCCACGCTCGCCCGGATGCTGCGCGGTTGGAGGTCGACTTGCATCCCCTGTTCGTGTTCATTCGTTGCAAAAGGTTCGATCGGCGCGGACCGGGCAGATGGCGCGAAGAGCGCTCTCTTTGCTCAGGGTATCGCGACCAGTCGATCTGAGAAAGGAGACAAATATGTCAGAACTCACCTACGATCCCCTGGCCGACGGAATCGAAAAGGTCCGCAAATCCTGGGGCTGGTTTCTCATCCTGGGAGTCGCGCTCGCCGTGCTCGGCGTCAGTTGCATTGCGTTTGATGTAACTGCGACTTTCGCGAGCGTGTTGGTTTTCGGATGGCTGCTGCTCATCAGCGGCGTCTTCCAGTTAGTCCACGCATTCGGGACCGGAACGTGGAGCGGGACCCTCCTCAATCTGCTCAGTGCGCTGTTTCGAGCATTCACCGGGTTCCTGCTGATCCGCTATCCGATCATGGGCGCGGAGGCGCTCACCGTCGTGCTTGCCTCGTTCTTTATTGTGGCCGGCCTGTTTCGCGCGATCGCCTCCGCGACGGTGAAATTGCCTCGCTGGGGCTGGGTCGTCTTCTCCGGCGCGATTACCACCGTGTTGGGGTTCCTCTTGCTGGCGCAGATGCCCATTTCGGGCATCTGGTTCATCGGGTTTGCCATTGGCGTGGATTTGATTTGTGACGGCATCGCGACCATCGGGTTTGCAGCCGCCATGCACCGTGTTCCCAAACCCGCCGCCTTCGCTGCGGCGTAACTTTCAAACATCGATAAAAGGAGAATCAAATGGAAAAAATGATAGTGGTGGTCTTCGACAGTGAGCCGAAGGCCTATGAAGGATCGCGCGCTCTCGCGCAGCTCGACGACGAAGGGAGCATTGCGATTCATGCCGAGTCGGTCATTAAGAAGAATGACGACGGGACGGTTACCGTTAAGCACGTCAACGGCGACTTTCCAGTGCGCACGGTCGGCGGCACCGCCATTGGAAGTCTGGTCGGACTTCTCGGGGGGCCGGTCGGCTTTGGGGTGGGCGCAGCCGCCGGAGCGCTTGCGGGCAGCATCGGAGATCTGCATGTGGCCGGAGTGGGCGCGGAATTCCTGGATCAGGTGACCGCTGCGCTGGCGCCGGGCAAGTGCGCGGTGCTGGCGGACATCAGCGAGGAATGGGTCACGCCCATCGACACCAGAATGGAGCCGCTGGGCGGCGCCGTGTTCCGCACGCCAAGGAAGAGTTTCGAGGACGAGCAGCGGGCCAAGGAGGTTGCGGTGCTTCGCGCCGAAATCGACGAGCTCAAGGCCGAGCATGCGCGTTCTCGCGCCGACCGGAAAACCAAAATTCAGGCCCTCATCGACAAACTCACCGCCAAGCTGCAGAGCAAGTTCGACGAGGCGAAGCTGAGATCGGACCAGATCAGGAGCGAAGCCGAAGCCAAGATCAAAGCGCTTCAGAAGAAAGCCGAACAGGCGCAGGCGGAAATGAAAGCCACCCTGGAAGCGCGCGTCGCTCAAATCCGGAAGGACTACGAGCAAACCGAGGCCAGGCTGAAGCACTTGGTCGCCGAACAACTGAAGCAGGCGGCCGCGCGGCTGGAGAAGTGAAGGCGTGACACGTCGTGGATCCGCGGGATGCCGTCTCTTTTCGGACGGCATCCGGCGGACCCCGCGCGGCAGCGCAGGGCGGCCAAGCTAGCCGCAGAGCGCCCCTGGGGAGGTGCAGAGTGAACGACAGTATCGCGATACACGGACGCGTGACGGTCGACAATTCCGGCGAGATGCGCGCCGCGCTGCGGTCCGCATTGCGCAACAAACCGGCCGAGCTTCAAGTGGATCTTTCCGGCCTGTCGTATACGGACACCTCCGGGTTGGCCACGCTGGTTGAGGCGTTCCGGACGGCCAACAAACAGGCAACGCGCCTGGTTTTGGCTGGCATCCACGGCCAGCCCCGGTATCTTCTGGAGATCACGCGTCTCGATCGATTGTTCGATATAGCGGCATAAGGGTGTAACGATGAATCTTCTTGAATCTGCCGGAGGCGGCGTTATTAACGGACTCGGGTACGTCGGGGGGCTCGGGATTCAGCTCTGGTCCGCCCTGCGCGCCTCGGCTCGCGTGCTTCCAATCCTCGGGAAGCGCGGCCGCTGGCGGGCAGCAATCGGCCAGATGGCGGCCATCGGCGTGGATGCGCTCCCGATGATCGCCATTATGTCGGTCTGTACGGGATTCATTCTGGCCATGCAGGTCGGAGCCGAACTCAGACGATTCGGCGCGCTCCAGTATGTCATGGACACTGTGGCAATCGGTTTCACGCGGGAACTGGGTGCGATGCTGACGGCGATTGTCGTGAGCGGCCGGTCCGGGTCGGCGTTTTCGGCCGAAATCGGAACCATGATGGTGACCAGCGAAATTGATGCGCTCCGGACGATGGCTATTGATCCGGTCGAGTTCGTCCTGGCGCCGAAGTACGTCGCGGCCTTGCTCGTGGTCCCGTGCCTCACCGTGATGAGCAATGTGTTCGGCATTCTGGCGGGCGCCGGCTTCATGTACGTCAGCGCCAGGATCACCCTCGCCATGTCTCTGAACTATGTGGCCGATTCGATCGCGCTGCGCGATGTCCTGATGGGGCTGCTGAAGAGCTTGGTGTTCGCGACCATCGTGGTGAGCGTCGGCTGCATGGAGGGTTTCCGGACGCGCGGAGGCCCCGACGCGGTGGGGCGGTCGGCCACATCGGCCGTGGTCAAATCCACATTTTTGGTGATTCTCGCGGACGCGTTCTTCACGGCCATTTATTACATGGTCTGCAAGGATTAGCACATGGCGGCGCCAATGATCTCAGTCGCGGGCCTGACGGTAGTTTACGGGGGCCGCCGTGTGCTCGATGGCGTCACTCTCGATATCGAGCCCGGCGAAATCATGGTGCTGCTCGGCGGCAGCGGCTGCGGCAAGAGCACGATGCTGCGGCATATCATCGGACTCGAGCGGCCCGCCTTGGGAACTGTTCGCGTGCGCGGAGTCGACATCAATCGTTGCTCCGCGAAGGAACTGAAGGAGATCCGCCGCGCCATGGGCGTGGCTTTCCAGGAGACTGCTTTGTTCAACTCGATGTCCGTTAAGGAGAACGTCAGCCTGCCATTGCGCGAACTGACCACGCTGGCCGATCCCGTGATCGAAATTATGACTTACTTGAAACTCTCGGCCGTGGGGTTAGGCGAGGCCGAGCACCTGATGCCAGGGGAATTGTCCGGAGGAATGAAAAAGCGCGCGGCCGTCGCGCGGGCCATTGCACTTGATCCCGAGATCCTCATTTTCGACGAGCCGTCCGCGGGGCTGGATCCGATCGTCGCGGCGGGATTGGACGACCTGATTCTCTTTCTGAAGCGCGCCTTTCAGATGACGATGCTGGTGGTCACCCACGAATTGGCCAGCGCTTTTCGCATCGCGGACCGCATCGCGATGCTTCACAACGGTTCGCTCGTCACGGTGGCCGATAAAGGGTCGTTCCGCGCGAGCGCCGACCCGCGCATTCGGCAATTTCTGGATCGCGTGCCCGATCCGGTCGGTGAAAGCACGGCGGCACAGAGCCGGATGCGGGAACTGGCCGGCATGAAAGGAGCCGCAGCATGAAGACCGAAGCTAAGGTCGGAGCATTCGTTATCGTATGCGCGGCGATACTGCTCGCAACCGTGTACCGCGTCAGCAGCTCGCAATTGAAGGGAGAGCGCGACTCCTATAAGACGTACCTGCGCTATGCGGGGGGCTTGCAGGCTGGAACCGACGTTCTGTTCGGCGGCATCAAAGTCGGCTTGGTCACCGCGGTCCGTCCAGATGCTCAGGATCCGACCCGCATCGAGATCGCGTTGGACGTGAAGCACGGCACGCCGCTGAACACGAAATCCGTGGCGAAGCTGGGTTCGGTGACCTTAGTGACCAGTCCGGTGATCTCGATCAGCACAGGCTCGAACGATGCGGCGCGCTTGCCGACGGGCGGGGTGATTCCCTCGCAGGAGACCATCAGCGTGGATGACACGGAGCGCAAGATCGTGGCGCTCGCCGATTCGGCAACCGGCCTGCTCGATTCGGTGCGGAGCGATGTGAACAACCTCACCGGCGATGCCCGGGTTCTGATGGCGAATATGAACCAAGTGGTGGGCCGGCCCAATCAGCAGCACATCCAGAACGTTCTGGCGAATGCGGACGCCGTGATCACCCGGCTATCGCCGAAAGTTGACCAAATCGGCGACCAGGTCGTCGACCTGACCCGGAACGCAAACGACGTGGTGACGAAAGCGGGACCCCTGCTGGAGAACGCAAACGGAACTGTCTCGAACGCTAACGATACGATTACAACGCTGCGCGAACCGATTCAGACCGACCTAGCTGAAATCCGCAACACGCTGGAGGAGGCGCGGGCCCTGATCGCGACATTGCACGCGGCAACAGGGGCGAAGGACGAGGATTTAAATGAGATCGTCAATAACGTCCGTACGGCCACCGGCAACCTCAACGAACTCACGGAGTCATTGAAAGAGCGGCCCTGGAGTCTGGTGAGGATCAAGCAGCCTGCGGATCGGAGGGTTCCCAAATGAAGAAGGCAATCTGGTTCTTGATGTTGGTACTGTGCGGGTGCGGGGGAAAGATCCGATATCCACATTACTACGCTTTGGAGATTCCTCCGCCGGCGCCGCGTTTGGAGAACGGCATGCGCTTTCCGGGCGTGGTGGCGGTGCGCCGCTTTGATGCGCCTGCCTATCTGCGCAGGGGTGGAATCGTCTATCGGCGAACCCCCGAAGAGATCGGCTTTTACGATTATCACCGCTGGGCTGAAAACCCTGCTGACGCCGTCACCTCAGCGGTCATCGATGCGCTCTGTTCCGCGCGGCTGTTCGCCGCCGTGAAGAGCTATGACGGCCAGGACCGGCATGACTATGTGATAAGCGGCCGGCTGAAGCGCCTGGATGAGATCGACTACGGCGGCTCCGTCCGGGTGGACGTGAAAATTTCGGCTGAGCTTACCAGCTTGCGAGAGAGTGCCACCTTATGGACCGGCGAAGCGGATGCAAGTCTGGGCATCGAGAGCCATGATGTAAACGGAGTCGTGACGGCGATGAGCCGCGCTCTCCAGAAAAGCGTGGACCGCATGCTGATGGACCTGGCGGCCAGCGCGGGAGGGGGGAAATGAACGCCCAGGGTTTTGAAGTGCGCAGTAACACTGACCCACTGGAGGCTGCAGTGGACGTAGCGGCGAGCAGATCGGCAATTTCCGAAAAGAGGCCGTCGGCCTCTACCCTTTTCCTATTGGCTCTGGCTGCCCTCGCGCTTTATTTCTGTTACCTGATCGCCAGCCCTTTTCGGGCTCCCATTTTTCTGGCAATCATGATCGCAATCGTCTTTCAGCCAGTCCATGTACGAATCCAACAACACGTTCAAGGAAGGAACGCAGCAGCTCTGATCTCTACGATTCTAGTCATCGTCACCGTGATTATTCCGGCGACAGGACTCGGAGTTGTCGTTCTCAAAGAGATCCGCGGGCTCTACGATTTACTGAACGCGAAGAGCGCTGAACAGGGTGGTTGGAATCCGTATGTGACCCATTTCATAGATCGCTTCCTCGGCTGGGCTGGACGGTACGTTGACGTCTCCACCTTTGACCTGCGGGTAGCGCTACTTCGACGGCTGGAGCAGATCAGCCAGTTCTTGATCTCCTGGGGAGCGCAGGCGCTCAGCGACATCGTTTCGTTCTTCACCGCGGCAGTCGTTGCATTTTTCACCCTCTTTTTCTTGTTCCGGGATGGCCGATCGGTGTTGGCGCGCGCAGCAGATGCCCTTCCGGCCGGTCAATTCGAACGTCTCTTCACCGGAGTCAGCGACTCTATTGTGGCCAATGTTTATGGCTGTCTGGCAGTGGGGGCGGCGGAGGGGACTCTCATGGGTCTGGGTTTTTGGGCGCTTGGAGTGCCATCCCCCGTGATATGGGGACTGGTGACGGCCTTGGCTTCGCTGATCCCCGTGGTCGGCTCAAGCTCGGTATGGGGCTCAGCCGCGATTATCTTCTTCATTGCCGGACACCCCTGGAAAGCCTTAATTATGGTGGCTTGGGGCGTGGCAGCAGTCGGGCAAATCGGTCATATGGTCAGGTTCTATGTCATCAGCGGACGAGCCAAAATGCACCCCCTGCTGGTTTTTTTCGCCCTGCTTGGCGGCGTGAAGGCGTTCGGCGTACTCGGTCTATTCATCGGACCTGTCGTCCTCTCCCTCACGCTGGTCGTTTTTGAGATGCTGCGCGAGGTGAACGCGCATCAGCCCACCGGGGGAGGGAGGGTCCGTTCGGACGTCACCGAAAGCTAAAGAGCCCATGGACATCGACCAGCCGCAGAACCGCGGGGAGCGTCCCTTGGCGGAGACTAGCGGTGGGCGGAAGGCGAGACTTAGCGGCGGGCCGTGCCTGGCAGCGGAGCCCTGCGCTGGCGGACGGGCTTCTCGGCCCCGCCCAACCAGGCAAACTGCGCATCCAGCAGCGCCATCGCTTGGGCCACGGTCTCCACTGGCGGCGCGGCCGGCACCCGCGCCTCCTGCGGTCCGGCGACGGCGGCGCGCTGGCGGGCACGCCGGTTGCGCCCCTGCGCCCTTCCGCCGCGGGCTCCGCTGCGGCGCAACTGCTCGATGGTTTGGTAGAAACGATAGGGGTAGTAGGTCATGGTGCCTCCTGGGCACCACCATTGATCCCGTGGTGGGGGCGCACAAGGCAAGCGGAAAGTGCCGAGTCGGCGAAGATAAAGTGGATCAAAAGGCGATGGTCCACTCGAACGGGGTGTCCTAGGCGCGGATAGCGCCCGCATCGGGGCGTCCACTCCGGCACATCCCTCCCAGCGCACGCAGAATTCACTATTTTCAGCACCCCGGGGGGGACCTCAAAAACGCAGTTTTTCAGCCAGCGAACCAAAACTTGCCTTCGCGCACGCGCTCGATCCAAACCATGGGAAATTCCGCGAGCGCTTTGGCCGGCACGCCCTCAAAGGGATCTGCGGCCACCTGCATGTGGTTCTTGCCGTCCACGACAACGACGCAGAACTTCCGAAGGTTGCACAACTTACGCCAATGCTGGCGGTCCATGAGCTCATCGAACCACCCAAGTTTACAGATCTCGGCGCGGCTCAAGCCCCGGCGGTTCATTTTTCGAGGTAGAGCACGGTTTCGACGATGTAGGCCACGATCCACACCGCGTCGAAAGCGATGATCCCGGAGCGCTGCGGCGCCCCGCTCGCGCGCGCCCGATCCATGCCGCCGGGAATTCGGCGAGCGCTTCCGGCGGCAGGCCCGCGAGGCGGCGGGCTGCTGGCGTAAGGCGTTCCTGCGGAGCCAGACGAGAATGCGTTCCGCGGCGGTTCGCGGCAAGCTGCCGTCGGCAGTCGCCGCGGCCATGGCTGGATCGACGAAGGGCGAGCTACGCCAGCCAGAACGCGCCCGCCCCCACGCGCTCGCCCCACGCCGCCGGAAATTCCGCGAGCGCTTCGGCTGGCGCGCCCGCGAAGCGGCGTAGCTGCTTGCGTGGGCGTTCCCGCGCAGCCAGACGAGGGGCGCGTTCCGCGGCGGTTCGGGCAAGCTTACGGGCAGCCAGAAGTCGCCGCCCCCCACGCGTGCGATCCGCGCCGGCGGAAACTCCGCGAGCGCTTCGGCCGGCACGGCAGCGCGGCGGCGGGCTCCGACTACTTTCTCCGGGAGTCTGGTCCGAGGCCCAAGTCTTGCAATTGCATCGATTCCGCCGCAACGCTTTGCAGCCGTCGCTCACAGGTCTCCCACTCCCCTGCGTAACACTGCAACTTCCGGCAGTCGAATTCACAGAGAGCAACATCAGCCGGAACATCAACGACTATTTGGCCACAGAGCCATCGCCATGCGGAGCGAAGCAAATTCATAAGGCGCTGCCCGACGCGTGCTTCCACTTTGGTGACATTCTAGCACCCATGCCGTCCGCACCGGAAACTGCAGGCGGAAAGTGGAACGCCACCTTCATGCACTGCATCGGCGATGGCTGGATGCGAGCTAAGGAAGCCAGAAGTCGCCCGCCCACGCTCGATCCACGCCGGCGGAAAATCCGCGAGCACTTCGGCGGGCACGCCTGCGAGGCGGCGGGCTGCTTGCGTAGGGCGTTCCTGCGCAGCCAGACGCGGGCGCGCTCCGCGGCGGTGCGCGCCGTGCCGGCAGTCGCTTCTGCGATGGCTGGAACGACACTCACTCGATGGGTAAGAGATACTCCTGGCGCTTCGCGCAGCCTGATGCCCTGGCGCCAGTTCCGCCGCCCGCCGTCCGTCGCCGCGACCGCCAGCGGGCGGATGGGCGACGCGACGGGCGTAAAGGCCAGCGCTTGCGGCCTGAGATGACGGAGTGATCACCAGACGTGTGGTACCAACCGGTAACGCACCGTCTGGAGATATTCCTTGTAGCCTCCCAGATCGCGCGCCAACAGCTTCTCCTCGCCAAAGATGCGCACAACGAACAGCCCGACCATGGCGAGACCTAAGAGAAGGCCGGAAATGGAGCCGAGCAGCAGCGCGCCACCAACGAACACCAGACTTGCCCCAAGATACATGGGGTGGCGAACAAATCCGTAGACGCCCGTGTCAATGACATGCTGGCCGCGCTCGGTCTGAATACGCACCAACTGCGATGCAAAGGTGTTATCGGTGAACGCGCGGAAGAAGGGGAGACTACCCCCGAGGAGCAGGATCCCTCCGCATACTTCACCACAGCGGCAGGCGGGGTGTCCAACGGAAACGCGCATCCAGCGGCGGCACAACGACAAAAGCCAGGAAACACACTTTCATCCCGATGAAGATAGCCAAATCGGCGCGCGATTGACCGCCGCTGCCGGGCGTGCGGAAGCGCTCGGCCAACAGCGCAGGGTCCCTGGAGCGAAGCCACAAGAGAATGGCGGCATCGAAGGATACCCACCAGACACCGAAGATCCAGCCTTCCACCCAGCGCCAATCGCCCGACAGCCATAGCAGCAACCCTAGAAAGACAACGGCGACAACCACCAACTGGAGCCCGGTGATAATCGGCGTGGGGCGCATCGGGAGCTGAAAACATCATACTGCCGAGACGGCGCGCCGCGACGGGCAAGCTGCCCGTGCCGCTCCGCGTCGGCAGTCGCTTCGGCCATGGCTGGATCGACCAAGGGCGAGCTACGGCACGTGATCTCGCCCGCCCCGCGCGCTCGACCCACGCCGGCGGAAATTCTGCGAGCGCTTCGGCCGGCGCGCTCGCGAGGCGGCGGGCTGCTTGCGTGGGCGTTCGTGTGAGGGCGGCCGAGGGTGCGTTCCGCGGCGGTTCGGGGATACGGCCCGGTGCGCGCCGTGTCGGCCCGCTGAGCCGATGGCTGGACCAAGGGCGAGCTATGGCAAGAGCATTCGCCCGCCCGCGCTCGATCCGCGCCGGCGGAAATCCGGCGAGCGCTTCCGGCGGCACGCCCGCGAGGCGGCGTGCTGCTTGCGTAGGGCGGTGGTGCGCCGCCAGGCTAAGGGCGCGTTCCGCGGCGGTTCGGCCAAGCTGCCGGCGCGCTCCGTGTCGGCAGTCGCCTCGGCGATGGCGGGAGCGACCACGGGCGAGCTAAGGCAGCCAGAACTCGTCCCGCCCGCGCCCGCTCGATCCGCGCCGGCGGAAACTCCGCGAGCGCTTCGGCGGCACGCCCGCGAGGCGACGTGCTGCTGGCGTAGGGCGTTCGTTTTAGGGAATCACTGCCGCGCGCTGGGAAAGCAAGTACGCGGTCCGGCTTTCTGCTGGGCGGTCGACTGGCGAAGATACCTTTCGGAGCGGCGAGCCTTCGTAATCTTCGTACGAATACTCGGTCTGGCTACCCGGTCCAGCGGTCACGCTCACAAATTCCACTGACTTCACCTTCCCGGGGATATTGGCTCCGAACCAGTGAGAGTCCTCCTGCTGTGTCCAAGTCACCAGCGATAGCACCGATCCGGGAGGATAGTCCTTTTGCGAGTTGCCGCGGGCGTACCGCACTGCGGCGTCATTGCCGTACAAAGTGCTCATGGTCTTGGCCCGCTTGTCGACGGAGGACGTGATGACTTTCCATTGCTGCGGATTATAAGGTAGACTGCCGGTAAGCGCGGCGCGTTTGTTGATCGATGGAGTCACTGTGGAGGAACCGCCGCAACTCCACGACACGAACGTCAGTACACCGGCGAAAAAGCATGCTGCCCCGATGCGCGCGCTCATTGCTGCCCCCGGAACGGCATGGTAAAGACGTAGTCGCTATCGCGCACGGGGGCGTGGCATCCTATGCACTCGGAGGAAAACCCTGCGTCCTTGCCGTATGGAGTCAGGCTGGCGCCTCGCCACCGCGCCCATCCCCAGCTCTTCGTCGCCGCATATTTCCGGCTGTCCCGGATCATGAATTCAACCTGAAAAAACGCTCCCGCCTGCACCTGGCCTTGGCCGTCGTCGCGCCCGAACCAGGCCACCTTCGCGAAAGTCGTGCCGTCGGGCCACGGGTTGATGTGATTTTCGGCGATCGCCTTGATGCCGGTGTCGTTGCACAGGATTACGCGCAGTGTCCCATTGTCAAAACGGTCGGTGGCGCTGATCGCCTTCCAGCTCTTGTAATCGGACGGAAATTCCACTCCGTTGGGCGCGGGAGCTACGGCGTGCGCGGAACTGCCCTCGCGAATCCAGTCTTGATACTGCGCGTCGTCCGCGGCGAGGTCGCTTGCCGCCGCGGCACTTGACGCTACCGGGGGATTCAGGTAGCTTTTCAGTACCCTCAACTGCGCCGGCCCTACGACAGCGCCCGGATGAAGGCGCGTGTATGCAGGCAGAGGCATCGCGCCCAATTGAATCTGGTTCACCGCCTCGTACAGTAGGCCCTTCTGTTGCGTGGGTGGAAGATTTCCGATTTCAGAGAAATTCAAACGGCCGCGTGCGTCCTTCACATCGTCCGCCACCAGCCAATAGGCCGGAACGATCTCATCGAACCAGGCGAGCTTGGTCTGGTTCGAATGGCAGTCGTAGCAGGAATTCCGCAGAATCTGTTTGACCTCGTCCGGCGCCGCAAGGTCCGCGGTCACCGGCGGATGCGATATCGCGGGGCGGATGAATTGGATCGCAACGAACGCCGCGAATCCGACACCGCAGACGGCGCCCCAGATCCGTCTCGGTCCCCCTTCCTTCGAAATCATGCATGCTCTCCCAGTGTGAGGTCGGTCGACTCCGAAAGGGTCTTCCAGCGTTCCGCCTCCTGCGCGACAAATGCATTCTTGGAGGCAATCCGGCGGACTGCGTCGCGGCCAAGTGGAAGACGCAGGGGTGGATCGGCGAAATCGACCAGGCGGAGAAGCGCTTGGGCGAACCTGGCGGGATCGCCCAGCTGCCGGCCATTGTTCGCCTCCGCGAAACTTCGCGTCTTGCCCACGGTAGTTGCGTAATCCGGGATCTGCCTCTCTGTCCGATGGAGGGAACTGCCATCCATGAAGTCAGTGCGAAAGAAGCCTGGTTCGATCACCGTCGCATGAATGCCGAGCGGCTTCAGTTCTTCGTACAGAGCTTCGGTAAGGCCTTCCACGGCGAACTTGGTAGAACCGTAGACCCCCCAACCTGGGGATGCCTGGTAGCCGCCGAGCGACGACACGTTGAGGATGTGACCGGACTGTTGCTTCCGCATGACCGGAAGGACCGCGCGAACCATGTTCAGTAAACCGAAGACGTTGGTGCGGTAAATCGCTTCTACTTCCGCTGCACTCGACTCCTCAATCGCGCCAAGCAGACCGTAGCCCGCATTGTTAACCAGCACGTCAATATGTCCGAAGCGGTCCAATGCGGCCTGAACCGCCGCTTTTGTCTGTTCCTCGCTGGTCACGTCGAGAGAGAACGCCAGCAGCGCCGGAGTGTCTACACCGTAGTGCAAGGAGTTCTTGTTGCGTGCGGTTGCCACGATATTGTCGCCGTCCGCCAGAACTGCTTGCGCAATCTTGGCGCCAAGTCCGCGCGATGCGCCTGTCACCATCCAAGTACGCTTCATGTTGTCCCCCTCGTTCTTGCGACTCTCCTTCGCGCGACGGATGCATCCCGCGATCCTCGATCACCACTCGCTTAGCGTCCGCCTGGTGTCAGCGTATGACCCGGTCCAGAGCGCGAGTTGCATCTGTATCGACTTGCACCATGCGCGATGCATCTTGTCAACCTCTTCGGCGGAATGTCCTTTGGCCGCAAGATACAGTTTCATAGTCTCGTTCATGACTGCGCTAAATGCGATAACATCCCGCAGCGGCGTATGGCGTCGACTGAACCCCGTCGACCTTGTTCTTCTTGACGCTCGTGTGCCGCAAGGCAACCTCATGCTGGTAGTCGATCCAGGCCTGATCGTACTGCCGCAGGCAGGTGTCCAGAATCCATTGCTCAAAACGGAGGTTGCTGCTCGCCGTATATTCCGGGATCGCGTTTCCCTCGGGCGTGAGGGAATGCCTGGCGAGGTTTGGAATGCCGGAGATGATGCCGCCGCGCCAGTGGCCGACTATCCGCTTGGTCTGGTCCGCGAGAACTTCACCGGCGAGCCGAAGGTAGCGCGGGTCCTCCTCCGTAAATCCCGCACTGATCTTCAAATCATCCAATTCCCGCGTCAAGACAGGCGACCTGGCAGCTTCGGCCGTTCCGTACGTGTATCCTGGAATGCGATCGGAAATCTTAGTCATTGAATGTTGTTCTTTATTCCCGGCTCCCCAGTCATATTTGCCTCGCTTGGGTTCGCTTCCCGCCGAATCCTCACCTCAAACTGAAGCCCGACGGTATTGATACGTGCAGGTGTGCCGCGCTCGTCATCTTCGCGCTGGTAGTAGAGGTCCGCAGCGAGACGTTCAGTGAACTCCTTGCGTCCGCCGGCCGCTACCCTGTTCCTGGTAAAACCAGAGTATTTCGAGAAGTAGAAAACCTCATCCCATGCAAAAAGGGCCGTTTTCCATCGCGAAGGGCCGATGCGGTAATCGATTCGGGGACGATTTCTATAGGCCCACGACGGCCCAATTCCGCTCGTACCAAACCTCCCACCGAAGCGATTTCGATCCGATGCCGTCCACCTTCCGCGCGAGAATATTGGCGTGGCTGCCAGGATCGGAGAGTGCACATGCCCCGCGGCGCCCGACGTCGTGCGGAAGCTAAAGTAGTAGTAGGACGGCGTAATCACGAGCTTTTTTCCGATACCGAAGTTCCAATCCGTTCCGAACGTACGGCCTGCCGGATTAGGCAATTCCGCACTAAATATCCCCCGCTCTATCCAAGTGACGTCCAGGTACGGACTCAAGCGCGTCAGGCCATCCACTTCATCCCTACTCTGCAAATCCGTACCCTGTACAGACGGCACCGCCGCAGCCTGCGCTACAAGCGCCGCCGAAATTGAAGCAACGCAACAATAGACGATCACTGCCCGCGGCCCCCTCTTTGGAACGTCACGGAGGCGCTTCAACAGCATCACCTGTGCGCTCCGACACTATTCCCCCGCCTTGGCGGCCAATGCTTCTACGACGGCGATATTTGGCAGCAGATCCGGCGGGAGGCCGTGCCGCTTCATAAGGTACTCCGGGCTGTTGTACGACAGCCAGACCTTCCCCTGGCCGTCCTCCCAGACCAGAATCTTGAGAGGGAGGTCGATGGCAACGCTGGGAGCAGCCAACATTAGAGGTGTGCCGGCCTTCGGATTGCCGAAGATTAACAGCTTAGTGGGAGGCATTGTCATTCCCACCTTTTTTGCCTCTCCGCTGTGGTCGATCAGGGCGAACAGGGTGATCCCTTTAGATTGCAGAATGTTCTTGAGTCTATCCACAGTCTGCTCGACCGAGTAATTGCTGGGCTTGTCGACGATTCCTTTTTGTGTGCTGGTGTTATTGGCGACTCCGCTATCTGCAGCCGACGCTGGCAGAACAAAACCGACGAGTAGTAGGGCAAGGTACCAAGAGTTCATAACACACCTCCTTGATTTGGCAAATGGCTTTTCCAGACGACGTCGGGCCGCCACTTGTCTCTGGCCGTCTTATTCATTCCTTAATCTGCACGTACCCCTCTTCCGCCAACTGAGTCAATCTGACCATCGCATCTGTGTTTACCTTTACTCCCGGGAGGAGATCCGCATTGACCCAGTTATGAGCTGTTGCAGTGGCGCCACACAGCTCAATCTGCACACCTTGCTTCATAAGGCCGACAAGGAGCTCTTTATATGGATTCCCGGTAGCGATGTTGCGAGCAGCGTTGTACGCCTTGTCGTCCAGCGTCACGTGGCCGGCATCCGTGTGAAAGATCGCAATAATGTGCCCCTTCGTGTTCCATTCGGCAAAGTGTTTTGCGAACAGACCCAGGTGCCCGATGGCAAAGGGCATATCCCCCGCGAACGCCAGGTGATCAATATTGAGCACGACGTTGGCTGCTTCCAGTCTCACGGGGATGTCGATGCGAAGGGGCTGCTCGGCCTTCACGTCGGCGCTATCTTGCGCACGTGCCGGACTGACGACGCCAGTGGATAAACAAGCTGCAAACAAAACTACCAAACGTCTGTTTTTGGACATAAACCGCCTCCTAAGCGTTGGTTAACGGATCGTCTCCTGTCTAACATGAAAGGCCGCAGAAACTTATATGTGCCTTCCTGGTGCCTTCCTTCCGACGCGACGCCCATACTGCCGGTCCATCTATTCGGCAGTTTACGCGAATTGCGGGACGGAACACATCACGAGATGCGGTGTTTTTTGGTTACCGCTGAAGGGTTGGTGAGAAGTACCCTTTTGTGGTAGCATGGGGGCCCAGTAAACCGAGAGTCGCATATTTGTCTTAGATTGCCTGCGTTAAATCAAGGACACGCTGCGCAGCCAGAAAAGCGAGAAACGGTCGTACGTGCTCAGAAACATGGCGGGGCCCGTGGCGACGCGAACGCCAGAGATCTACCGTGTCAAGGTAAATATATCAATCACTTACAGAGCAGCCACTCCTAATATCATACACTTCACTCCGAAGTCGGCTTCGACTTTTCCGGGCTTTGGTCATGTCCGGTCCCCTCGTATAAGATTCGACGGTTTGCTTTGACAGGCACTCCGAAGTCTGGCTGCCACGCCGCTCCGCCCGTGCAGTGCGGCAGGGGGGTGCACGCCGGCGCATGCGGCGGATCGCATGCGCCCAACCGCTCGCACGCCTCCGACGTCGGTTGCTGGGGCGTGTTCTAGAACGCTCCAATCGGGAGGGCTATTCCTCAGAACCGGCGTTTCCAAAACCGCGACCTAAGCGGCTGTAAGACCGTACGACTTGCGCTCAGAGGTCCGGAAGCTCATTCTCGCTGCGGCGCGGGTCATATCGCTCCGACGAAATATTTTCGTTCGAGCCTTCGACGGGCCTGAATGGTTGGGCCTTGGTCTTATGATGGCCGCCGAAAGTCTGTTTATGATCCACGACAATATATCAGAGATGAGAGTCCGCGAGTCTGAGATGGATGACAAACCTGGCTAACGAGAAAGCCAGTACGGAATCCGACAATATCCGACACTACGGAGGGGGCACCCAAAACTGCGGTTTTCCATTCCGCGAACCAATGCTTGCCTTCGCGCCCGCGCCCGATCCACGCCGGGCGGAAATTCGGCGAACGCTTCGGCTAACGCGCCGCAAGGGGCGTGCTGCTTGCGGAGGGCGTTCGTGCGCAGCCAAAGCAGGCGCGCGTTCCGCGGCGCTTCGGGCAGGCTGGCGGTGCGCGTCGTGTCGGCCGTCGCCTCAGCGATGGCTGGAGCGATCAGGGCGAGCTACGGCAGAATAGCCCGCACGCGATCGATCCACGCCGGCGGAAATACGGCGAGCGCTTCGGGCGGCACGCCCGCGAGGCGGCGCGCTTGTTGCGTACGGCGTTCGAGCGCTGGCCGAAAGCTGCCGGTCGCTTCGTGCTGCAGTCGCTTCGGCGATGGCCGGATCGACCAGGGGCGCGCTACGGCGGCCAGCTCGCCGCACGTGCTCGATCCACGCCGGCGCGGCGAGCGCCACAAAAAGTAGTGGAAGGCTAGCGACTAACCGGACGAAATCGCGCCGACCCCCTTTAGAGATTACTGTTTTCGGAAATTCCTGCCGCCCTCAGATCACTTCCCCGCCGGCACCCGCCGCCGCAGCTCGTCGAGGAAGTTGAACAGGAAAGTGACCTCGTGCTCAGGCTTGGGTGCTTCCTTGGGATCTGGCGGCGGGATGATCGCCAGGCGTTTGCCATCGGGCGCCATATCCGCGACCGTGGCCCCTCCAAGTTTCGCCAGCCATACTCGGGGCTTCCCCGGCACGAATGTGTCGCCTTGCACCGTGTAGCTGACAGACATGACCTGGTCGTCGGATTGGTACAGCAACTCACGGCTCTTCAGCGACCAGTAGCGCCAGTCTACGCCATGGTTCGAGATCTGCCATTTGCCGTCCTGCCCGGGCCCCCGCGGCGGGAAGGCGCGCACGAACAATTCCTTCCTGCCCGACTCATCCGATAGATACGCCAGCCATCGCCCGTCGGGTGAGAACCTGGCGCCGATGTAGTTGAACTGACCGCCGAGGAACTGCTCCGGCTTTCCCGCCCTCAACTGGCCCCCGCTGTCCTCGACCGGCACCGTCCAGATCTGCCAGCGATCGGAACCGTTATTCTCCTGATATGCCAGTCTCTTGCCATCCGGCGAAAAAGAACATGGCAACTGCGACTTATTGCTCTGCGTGAGCGGCCGCGGTTGGCTGGTACCGTCGGCGCGCGCCCACCAGATGGAGCCAGCCGGGAGCTTGGAGGCCGGCTCCCAAGTAGTGAAGAGCACGTACCGTCCGTCCGGGCTCCAGATTGCGTCGTAATAGAGTCTGTCGAACGTCAACCGCGTCATCGTGTCCCGTTGCAGGTCGTAGATCCAGATGCCCGCGCGCTTCGCCTCCCAGACAACCACAGCCAGCCGCTTGCCGTCGGGCGACAGGCGCATGGTTCCGTACCAACCGGGCTGGGCCAGCAGCGGTGTTTTCTTGTTATCGCCTTCGAGCCATTGAACCGCCGGACCCGTCGCCCCTCTGCTTCCGGCGGCACTGCCCTTGCGGTAGACCAGCGTGCCGTTGCGCGAGATGTCAAAGTGAGCGGAGTAGTCCAAAGGTTCGTACTCCACATCGTCCAGAACTGCCACGGCGGCGCCCCGCGTCTCCAGCCGGCCCAGGTCAAATGGGATCGCAAACAGCGTTCCCAGGTGGCTGTATAGCAGATACCCGGATCCGCTTGAGCCAGCCACATAGTGAGGAGAGTTGCCTCCTCGCACCAGAGTCCGCCGCCGGCGGTCCGCCATTGTGATCACCTCGATACTGGTCTCATCGATGTTGAGCCCGGCCCGGAATGCCGCGAAAAGCGCAGCCTTGCCTCCAGGCAAAACCTGGGCGTAGCCATGGCCGAACTCCCCGGCCGCAAGCGGCGTCAATGGAACCGCGGCACCTCCGCTGGATGGTATCAGGGACATGGGTTCGCCGAACCGCTTATCCGCTATAATGTTGCCCGCCTCGCCCCAACAACCTCCAAATGAATAATCGCTCAGCCGGACCACTGGGCCGCCCTCCACTGGGATCTTGCTTAGCCCCGACGCGGCGTCGAATGCTATCCATTCCCCATCCGGCGAGAGAAACAGAGACTCAGCGCCGTCCGTGCCCCTGAGCTCGGTGGCCTCGGGCTGATCCAGCTTTCTGGTAAACAGCCTTTGCGGCCCGCCCGATTTGCTCGCAAGATAGACCATGCGCCTGCCGTCGGGCGAGAGAAGCACTCTATTTCCGTGGGCATTAGTCAGATCCATAGGCAGCAAAGAAATGTCCGGCCCCAAATCGACGTCCAGGCGCACCAGCGGCTGTGCGACGGGTCGCGCGGCATCCCACCAAACCCAGCTCATTATCGCGAGCGCAATCGCCAATACCCCCGCGACAGCCCACGGCACAATCCTTCGCCCGGCGGGCGCCGGCTGCGGGGCTTCCAGCGACGCCCCGCTTAACACTTCCTCGATGGCGATCCTGGCGTCGCCGATGGCCTGCAGCCGCTGCTTGCGATCCTTCGTCAGGCATCGCTGGATCAGTCTGCGAACGGCCGTCGGCGTATCCGAAGGCAGCGCCTTCCAATCCGGGTCCACCTTCAGCACCCCAGCCAAGGTGTCCGAAACCGAATCGCCCGCGAACGCCCGCCTGCCGCTCAGCACCTCGTACAACACCGCCCCGAACGACCAGATGTCCGCGCGCCGGTCCACCGTCTTCCCGCCGGCCTGCTCCGGGCTCATGTACGCGGCCGTCCCCATGATCACGCCCACATTCGTCACCCCCAGCGTGAGCGTCGGTGAATTGGCCGGGTCCCCGCTGGCCGCGCCCGGGTTCTCGACGGCTTTCGCCAGTCCGAAATCCAGCAGCTTGACCGTGCCCTCCGGCGTGACCTTGATATTGCCCGGCTTCAGATCGCGATGCACGATCCCGCGCTCGTGCGCGTACTCCAATCCCTCCGCGATTTGCAGGGCGTAGCGCAGCGCCGTGTCGGCCGGCAGGCGGCTCGGAAGTGTTTCGCCCTCGACCAACTCCATTATCAGCGCGTCATCTTCAACACCGTAGATGTGGGCGATGTGCGGATGATTCAGCAATGCCAGTACCTCTGCCTCGCGCTGGAAGCGGGCCATGCGTCCGGGATCGGTGGCTAAGGAATCCGGCAAGACCTTCAGCGCGACCTCGCGCTTCAGCTTGGTATCCCTGGCTCGATACACCTCACCCATGCCGCCCGCGCCAAGAGGCGCAAGGATTTCGTATGGGCCGAGTCTTGTGCCTGGGGTGAGCGGCATGTGGCGGATCAGCTAAGTTTAACCTATCCTGTATTTGCGGAGCGCTTCGTGCGGCACGCACGCGAGGCGGCGTGCTGCTGGCGTAAGGCGTTCGTGCGCAGCCAGACAAGGGCGCGTTCCGCGGCAGACAAGTTGCCGGTCCGCTGCGTGTCGGAAGTCGCCTCGGCGCTCGATCCACGCCGGCGGAAATTCTGCGAGCGCTGCCGGCGGCACGCCCGGCGACGTGCGCTTGTGTAGGCGTTCCTGCGCAGCCAGACGAGGGCCGCCACGCGCCGTTCGGGCAAGCCGCCGGTGCCGCCCCGTGCCCGGCAGTCGCCTCGGCGACGGCTGGATCGACCAAGGGCGAGCTACGGCACATAGAACCGCCCGCTCTGGCCCGATCCATGCCGGCGGAAATTCTGCGAGCGCTCTGGCGGCACGCCCGCGAAGCGGCGTGCTGCGCGCGTAAGGCGCAGCACGAGAGCAGTTCGGGCAAGCTGCCGGCGCGCGTCATGTCGGCAGTCGCCGCGATCGATGGCGGGATCGACCAGGGGCGAGCCCCGGCACCGAGAACTCGCCGCCTGCACGCGCTTGATCCACGCCGTCGGGAAACTCCGCGGGCGCTTCGGGCGGCACGCCCGCGAGGCGGCGGGCTGCTTGCGTAGGACGTTCATGCCCAGCCAGACGAGGGGCGCGTTCCGCGGCGGTCAGGGCAAGCTGCCGATACGCGCCGTGTCAGCAGTCGCCTCGGCGATGGCTGGATCGACCAAGCGCGAGAACTCGCCCCGCCCGCACGCGCTCGATCCACGCCGGCGGAAATTCCGCGAGCGCTTCGAGCGGCACGCCCGCGAGGCGGGGTGCAGCTTGCGTAAGGCGTTCGAGCGCTGGCCAGGCGCGGGTGCGTTCCGCGGCGGTTCGGGCAAGCTGCCGGCGCGCGTCGTGTCGGCAGCCGCTTGTACGCCGTACCTTCCCGCGCCCGCCGGCCCCCGTTCCCCCAAGCCCAACTTCCGGTTGGCCGACAATCTGGGCGCGATCCGATGAACCCGAGTCAAATGAGTGCGATGCAGGCGATTAGCCGGATTTCCAAATAAATCACTTGATTCTTCCTCCGTCGATCATTTGCTACGTCAGCGGCACCTCGCCCGAAGTCCTTATGCGATTCTCGCCAGCCTCTGCCTCGCCAGTCGAGCATACAATGTAAGGCCGATTCTATCGCTCGCGGCGATGGACTCTCTGAGCATCGCTTTGGCGGCGCAGACGTCTTCAGCGCCTCCGCGCTCAGCGAGCATGTCTGCATACCAGTAGCGGGCGATCGGTTGGGCCGTCACGTAGGGCACGGCCTCCATCCGCGTGATCGCGGCGCGATGGTGCTCCTCGGCACGCGTCCAGTTGCCGGCGCAGGCCGCTGCGATCCCTGCCGCGGTCCGGACGGGAAAACCGAGATGATTGCAGTCCCATTCGGCGGCGATCTTCTCCGCTTCCGCTTGCAAACGTCCTGCCTCTTCGCGGCGGCCGCTGAGGCAGAGCGCTTCCGTCAGGCCGAGAACCGCATTCCACGCCCCTATGCTCCGGCTGGTTCCCGGCCGTGGCAGGAATCGCATCGCGGCAGTGCAAGCATTCGCCGCGCCCTCCATCTCAGCCGCGGCCATGCCCAAAGCGAGCAGTCCCTCCGAAAAACCGCTGTAAAGCTGTGCAGGGTTGACCGCTGCTTTAGTCAAGAGTGAGAGGGCCTCCTTGGTTTGATCTCGATACAGAAGAATGCCGCCAAGGCTGATTTCCACGACCAAGAGCCATCCGAAATGACAGGACTCCATCAACTCCAATGCTTCTCTGGCCGTTCGCTCGGCTCTCTCCAGGTCCCCTTTGGCAACGTACACTCCCGCCAGGGCCCAAAGTGCGACGGAGTGGGCGATGTCGTTTCCCGTCCGCAGGGCGCGCGCGATCGCTTCCAGTATCAGCCTCTCCGCCCCCGCAGGCTGGCCGCAGAGGAGCGGCGGCCAAAAAAGTCCCATTTCGACGGTGGCCCGCGACCAGATATCGCCTGATTCTTCGTAGATCCGAGTCGCTTTTCGCGCGGCCGCCTCACAGAGATAGAACTGACCGGCGCCATACCGGGTAAACATCTCCTGATCGGCCGCAAAACTAATCACGCGGGTGGGCAACTCATTCTCGGGAATTCTGTGAAGTTCTTCGAGAAGATCGAGTGACCTATCGACATCACCAGTTGTGCTGGCGCTGTGGGCTTGCATCGCCAACACACTGCATCGTACAGAGGCGGGGGCATCTTTAGCGTGTTGAGCGGCGCGATCGATAACCGCTCTCACCTCCTGGAATTGCCTGGCCCACGTGTGGATAACATGAAGCCGGCTGCAGGTCTCAACAAACCGTACGTGATCGCCCAGCGAGTCGAAGAGCGCCAGCGCGCGCTCATACTCGTCAACGGCTTCCTGATTCCGCAACAGGCACAACAACACGGCCGCGCGCCGGGAATGCAGATCGGCGGCGCGCGCCGTGCGTTCATTGTCGAGCAGGGAAACAGCTTTGTCCAAGTGATCGAGTGACTCTTCGTGAGCGGCTGCTCCGCTCGCCTGCCTCGCGGCCTCCAAAAGGAAATGGATGGTCTTTTCCTGATCCACGGACGATCCCGCCTGGTACAGATGATGCGCCAGCGTGGAGACGTGCGCGTCGATGCTGGCAGCGTATACGCGCCCCATCACGTCGGCCACGCGCGCATGCAGCCGCTGACGGCGGGGCAACGACAGCGTCTCAGAAAGCGTCTGCCGAACCAGCTCATGGACGAAGCGATAGCGGGTCTGGCGGCCTGCCCTTTCCGTCTCCACTAGGTGTGCGCGTTCGGCTTCCTCTACGGCCTCTAAAGCCGCGTCTGGCCGGGCCTTCTCTAGCTCCTCCAGCAGTTCCAGCGGGAACTCCCGGCCGATCACGGCGGCAGTCGTCAGGATTCGCTGCGCGTCCCCGCTCAGCCGCTCCAAGCGTCGCCCCAGCACCAGCCGCACGCTTTCCGGAACGTGCAGTTGGTCTACGCGGAGATTCGGGCGGAACGCGCCCTGTTGGTCGAACAGCTTCCCTTCTTCGGCCAGATGACGGAACACCTCTTCGACGAAAAACGGATTCCCTTCGGTCTCTTCGAACACCACGCGCGCCAGCGACCGTGGCGGCTGCTGCAAACTGAGTGCCGCCAGCATTCGCTCCACTCCGGCCACCGGCAAACGACGAAGCAAAATGCGCGTGCCGAGCTTTTGCCGCGTCAGAGATTCCAACATCTTGGCGCCCGGCCGCCCGGCCTTCAAATCCACGTCGCGATACGTGCCGATCATCAACATCGGCAGTCCCGCTACTGCCTGCGCCAGATGCTGCAGCAGCAACAGCGTCGGCTCATCGGCCCACTGCAGATCCTCAAACAATGCCACAATCGGCATCAGCCGCGCCGAGCGTTCCACGAACCCGCGGTACGCGTTAAACAGGAATCGCCGTTGTTGTTCTGGCGGCAACTCCAATGCCGGGGGAATGTCGGGAAACATCCGCCGTAACTCCGGCATCAGCTTGGCCACTTCCGGCGCGTCGCTGCCGAGGGCGTAGCGGAACGTATCGAGAGGCACGCTCCGGGCGCTCTGTTCCAGCGTTTCAATGAACGGCACATAGGGAGGGGACCCCTCCATCTCATAGCAGTGGCCGGTAATTGCAAACGCTCCCCGCAAGCGCGCGACATCCAGCAGGGCGGAAGCCAGGTGGGTTTTGCCGATGCCTGGTTCTCCGCCGATCATGATCAGCGAGCCGCGCCCGGCGAGAGCTTCTTCCAGTTGCCGCGTCAACTGCTTCAGTTCTGCGTCGCGCCCGATCGGCGGGATGCTATCGGCTGGCTGATTCTCTGCTGAGATCGTTTGCGACCCCTCTGATGAAGCGGCCAGCCTTGCAAGGTCAGCGCGCATCTCCGCAATGGACGCGTAGCGTTCCGCAGCGTCTTTGGCCAGCATGCGCCGGGCCATGACGATCAAGCCCTGAACCGTCACACCCTGCTGGATGCCGCCGCCGAAATCGGGCGGATCGCGAAGCACGGCGGACAGAGTTTCCATCGTAGATGCTTTGCGGAACGGATGCTGGCCGCTGATCATCTCGGCGAGAATCACGCCGAAGGAAAACACGTCCGAACGTACATCGAGCGTCAGGCCCTTTACTTGCTCCGGCGACATGTAGTCCGGCGTGCCGAGAATGGTTCCCGGAGCCGTTAATTGCGCGCCGCCCACTTCGAGAGAGCTTGTGGAGCTTTCGGCCGGCGGCCGATCCGCGATCTGCTTGGCGAGACCGAAATCCATGACTTTCACGTGACCCTGTTGAGTGAGCATGATGTTGGCGGGTTTCAAGTCACGGTGCAGAATCCGGCGGGTATGGGCTTCCTGGAGCGTCTCAGCGATTTCTCCTGCCACGCGAAGGATTTCGGCAAGCGGCATGCGGGCATTCAGCAAGCGGGCATGCAGAGTTTCGCCGGCGATGTATTCCATCACCAGAAACAATTCGTCGCGCTCCTCCCCAATTTCGAAGATTTTGCAAACATACGGATGATCGAGCGCGGCGACGGCCATTGCCTCGCGGCGCAACCGTTCGCGCGCGAGCGGATCGGCGGCCATTTCGGGCCGCAGGAGCTTAATGGCCACCTGACGATCAAGCCGTGGGTCGCGGGCACGATACACAACGCCCATGCCGCCCTCACCAATACGGGCAAGGATTTCGTACGGACCCAACCGAGATCCGAAAACTAGAGACGCGGGTTCTCCAAAAACGCCCGAATCGGCCGCAGTCTCCATCTCGTCCAGCATGGCCAACACTTTGCCGGCGATTTCCGCATCTGGGGCGGCAGAGTCGATATATTGCTGCCGCTCCCGCTCGGCCAGAGGGGCGGCGGCCTCGTAGATCGCGTACGTCAGCCGCCAGCGTTCGTCGGTCACAGTCCCGGGGCCCCAGCCAAGGCTTCTTCCAGCCAGCTTCGAGCGAAGTTCCAAAGGGGGGGAACGGTAGCGGTACCACAGCCCATTTCCCGGGCGATCTCCTCGCGTGTCAGGCCTTCGAAGACCCTAAGTTCCACCACCCGCCGGAGTGCGGGATTGATGGCGGCAAGCCGGCCCAGGACATCGTCGATTTCGAGCAGCGAATGCTCCGTGAACGAATCCGGGCCAGGGAGGTCGGGAACCTCGGCTTTCTCCGCGCGCCTCGAGAGCGGACGGGCATGGTGAATCAGCAGCCGCTTCATCAGAAAAGCCGCCAGCCCCAGGAACGCGGCCTTCTCATCCGCTCCATCCGAGCTGGCCGGGCGAAGGGCTTTGATTTTAACCAGTTCGAGATAGAGCTGGTGCACCACCGCGGTAGGCTGAAGCGTGTGATCCGAGCGCTCGCGCCGCATTCGCCCGGCGGCGATCCGCCGGAGTTCAGGGTAGAAAAGCTCAACCAGCCGGCCGGCGGCCTCATGGTCGCCGTTGCGAAAGCTTGCCATCAGCTGGGCTACGGTATCGGGCTGAAGAGAGGCTGGGACCGTCACTTAGGTACCCAGTTTAACCCGCTCAAACAAAAATTCAAAAGCCACGATACAAGCCACCGGCCTACTCTCCCATTCCAGAGTGAGCAGCCTGTAGAGATTCAGACGGCTCGAAGGAGAACTCAAATGATTACACGTCAACCTTCCGTCACCGCCTCCGATTCGATCGGACGCGCAGACAATAACCCTTCCGCACCCCTAGTGAATGGAACCGCCACGGCGCTGGAAGGAAACCAGGTCAAGTATCTTCCCGCTGGAACCGGCCCGGCCTATCAGAGCCCCATAGATAAGATTACGTTTCTCATCACCGGCGAGCAAACCGGCGGCGCCTTTTTCATGGCGGAGGTATCGGTCCCGCCGGGCGGAGGCAACCCACCGCACATTCACCACCGCGAGGAGGAGACGTTCTACCTGCAGCAGGGGACACTGACCATTCAAGTCGGTGGGAAAACACTGAATGCATCGCCCGGAGATTTTATTTGCCTCCCCCGCGGGGTTGCGCATTCCTTCCAGAACACCGGGAACGTGGATACAAAGTTCCTGCTCGTGGCTGCACCCGCGGGCCTGGAGAGGTTCTTTGAAGAAGCGTTTTATCCCGCTGGGGATCCTTCGGTGGAGCCGCCGCCTATGACCGAAGCGTTCTTGGCTAGGGTGCTCGCAGCAGCCCCCAAGTGCGGCCTGGAGTTTCTTCCGCCGGCATCGCAGTAGGTGGTAAACGCCATTTACCGAGAGGAACGCAACATATGGCACAGACCATCGACCTCAACGCTCACGTCACCAGCCATCCCGGCACTTTCTTCCCCAACGAAGCTGCCTGGAATCCGCCAAAGGTGCCTTCCACGGTCTGCCACAACACCGGCATCCACCACGTTGGATTACGTGCCACGGACCCCGCGACCTCTACGGAATTCTACAGGGATGTTCTCGGCACGAAGATTGGTCGGCGGGAGGGCCGCCGACCATCAGCTCTGCGTTGAAAATATTAAGATGCCCACGTTCCCTGTGCCAGCCCTTGCCGCAGCGTCAGGTTGCGCCTGGATCATGGCGCATCCGTCCCCTACTTTTTGAAATTTGAGGATGTAAGCTGCCGGTGCGCTCCGTGCCGAGGGGCGAGCTACGCCAGCCAGAATTCGGAGCCGCGCCCGCGCTCGGTCCACGCCGGCGGAAGTTCGGCTAGCGCTTCGGCCGGCACGCCCGCGAGGCCTCGTGCTGCTTGCGTAACGTGTTCCTGCGGGCCTTGCGCGAGCGCTTCGGCGGGCTAGCTGGCGCATCGCGTCCCGGCGCAGCCGGACGAGGGCGCGTTCCGCGGCCGTTCGGGCAAGCGGCCGTGCGCGCCGTGTCGGCAGCCAGAACGGCCCGAAGGCACGCGCTCGATCCACGCCGGCGGAAACTCTGCGAGCGCTTCGGCCGCGCGTTCGCGAGGCGGCGGGCTGCTGGCGTAAGGCGTCCGTGCGCAGCCGGACGAGGGCACGTTCCGCGGCGGTTCGGGCAGCCTGCCGGTGCGCTCCGGATCGGAGGGCGCTTCGGCGATGGGTGGTACGGCAGGCAGGGCGGGGCGAGCCCACGCGCTCCATCCACGCCGGCGGAAATTCTGCGAGCGCCTCGGCGGGCACGCCCGCGCGGCGTGCTGCTAGCGTAAAGCGTTCAAGCGCAGCCAGACGAGGGCGCGCTCCGTGGCGCTTCGGGCAAGCTGCCCGTGCGCGCCGTGTCGACGGTAGCCTCCGCGACGGATCGACCAAGGGCGCCGTACGCAGCCCGAACGCGCCCGCACGCACGCGCGCCATCCACGCCGGTGGAAATTCCGCGAGTGTTTCGGCGGGTAGGCCCGCGAGGCGGCCGTGCTGCTGGCGTAGGCGTTCCGGCGGTGGCTGGTGTTCGCACGCGCGCCGTCCAGCACGATTACGAAGTCACGGGGCGTGCCGCGAGATGTGCCCAGCCGGGCGGTCGTCGGTAAAACGGGCGCCTGAAGTGCGAAAATCGGGTAGTGTATCAGTTTGACTGCGCGAGCACATGGGCCAAGGACGACTAGCCCGATGTTCGTTGTATACATCACGGAGTACAGCACTCCCACGATGCGTACCGTGTGGAAGCCGCGAAGATTTGCGAGTCTGCCGAGAGCTAAGGAATATGCTGATCAAGAGGCAGAGAGACTCAGGACTGGTGGCCGTGGCACATTAGTTGTTGAGGTCGTTCTGGGCGTCCGTACTTCGGAGCGCAGTGGAAAAACCAAGTACCGCGTGGAACGAGATCCAGCCGGGCGAATCACGCGCGTTGCGCCGATTTGAACTTCAGCCACCCGCCAAAACCGATACACTACCGAAAATCGTACGGCAGGTACAACTCGCCGACCCGCCCGCGCTCGATCCACGCCGGCGGAAACTACGCGAGCGCTTCGACCGGCCCGCCCGCGCGGCGGCGGGCTGCTTGCGCCAGGCGGTCCGCGGCGCTTCGGGCAAGCTGGCGGTGCGCGTTATGCGCAGCCAGACGAGACGCGTCCCGCAGCGGTTTTGGCAAGCTGCCGGTGCGCTCCGCGTCGGTCGTAGCTTCTGCGATGGCAGGATCGACGAGGGGTGAGCTACGGTCACTCTTCCCCTACTTTTTCGCGGCGCCTCGGCCCCTGCCCCCAGTTCGATAAAGTAGGGGACGGATACGCGTCACTCAGGATTTGACCGCCGCGCGGTGCCGCGCTACGCCGATTTCGTAGCTGGCAAGTATTTTGCCCATCTCGCAATTGCAAAAGTGTTCTTTGTCCCGTCCAGTTCCATCGCACTTTGCGCAGCCGGTATCAGTTGTACGGCCGGCCGCCCGATGTTCTGAAACGACATTCCTCGCCAGCGCTCGATAGTAACCGCCCGGGTTTTTCAGGGCGCTAGGGTTCGTGGTGACAATTGTGTCACGTTCGAGGAAGGCCGGAAATGGAACATTTCCTTTGCTGAGCTCTGACTTGATGGTGGCAAGAACGATTAGGGCGTCGCAGCTCGCTGGGTGCCGTTTCTCCATCCTTGCAACAAACTGTTGCTCTGGTGTTCCGGATTCTTGGCATTGCTTCTGGCTTTCAACAGGAGGTTTTTCCCCTGCCTCTTTGGTACGGGCAGGCGTGCACGAAACCGGGCCCGGGCTTTTCGGAGCGTCCAAGGGAATCTCCCCCTTGCTGTGTTTACCTTGCACGTCCCCGACACAGGTTGGCACGTCAATCTTGGGATAACCCTGCGCAAGTCTCGAAAGAAGCGCAGTTTTCGGCGTTACCAAAGCTGCTGGCGTTTGGTCCGGTTTTTCATCATCATCAGCTTTCCGAGATTCAGAGTGTCACCGCCGGTGCAATAATCCCCAAAGTGCCGGCTGAAAATTCCCCAGCCCCTGCAAGGTGGTGTATACCCGCATAGACTCCATCTGGAGGAGGTGCGGTGAGGTGCTACGGGGGAAAGAC
>Ga0181518_10000920_pt1 | contig 31212 bp, 30 predicted proteins | sample PEATcosm2014_Bin_28_FD_119751 | JGI IMG/M metagenome (GOLD analysis project Ga0181518, IMG submission 119751) | Peatland microbial communities from MTU Mesocosm Facility, Houghton, MI, USA - PEATcosm2014_Bin01_60_metaG | ecosystem: Environmental > Terrestrial > Soil > Wetlands > Peat | place...
TTCAAGTGTGGCGTCTCCAGCGGTCTCCGGACGTTTCAACCGCCGAGATGGCGCGGTCAGTCGTTCTTACACGCGAAATTGTCGGTGCCGCATTTCAGGGGGTTCTGCCACGGGCTGCTAACCGAAGGAAACATAAAGCCGCCTCGGGATCTTTCCGATACATATCGTCAATTTGCGCGCCCGTCCGGGAACGCGCCATAAGCCAGTCGCCGAATCGCGCGGCCTTCCTCAGGTCCGACAACCGGTGACAGAGAGGTAGCGTAGGGAAGACAGGGAAGTAAGCCCAGACTGTGCGTTCGTGATCCGGCACTACCATGACCTCAAATCTTGGATCTTTCAGAAACAGGAGCGCGCAGGGGTGCAGTTCGTTCAAGACCTTGCGCACGCAAGTTTGAATGCGGCGGGACTGCTCACCCATCCGCCACTCTTGCATCCGAAAGTCAGTATACGTCGGGTTCATCTTCTTCATGCTTTAACCGCCTCTGCTACCACGCGCTCGGTAATAGTTCTTCACAATTGAAGCGTACCCAGGAGATCGCAATCCCGCCCTCAAACGCACAGCCACAAAATGCAAAAGAACGGGATTTTTACCGGAAATTTGCCACGGGCGCGCCGCGCCGCGCGCCGACTACCGGGTGAAGCTCACCACCAGGGCGCCGCGCTCGGGTCACTGCGGAGTCCGGCAACCTGGCCAGCGCTCGACGGCCGCCAAATGCAAAAAGCTCCCGGTTACGGCCGTAACCGGGAGCCTGTCGATCCTCAGCGTTCTTAGCAGGAACGGCTTTCGGAGTGCCGCGCGCCAACGCGAACCATTTCCGGACCGTCTAATCCGGCTGTCTCATGGTAGGTGTCCGCGCGGCCGGTAAAACAGTTTGCAAACCGCTGCTCGATTTCTTTATTGTGTAAGCGTTCAAACGTCGCATCCCACCCACCGGGGTAGGGGTCCGCGCGCCGGCGCCGCCGATGTGCGCGTTGCGCCGCATACGCGGGATCGAGAGCGAACGCGATACCCCAACGGCCGGCCCGCTCCACCCGGAACGGCCCCACGATGAATGGTTTACTGGCAACGCCCCTTTCGATGCTCCGAAGGTGCTTACGCCCGAGCTTGTCAGCAGGGGACCACTCTATCCGTTGCCACCCTTCACCCCACGCGAAGTGCTTCAGGGCGTGCTGTAGCTCGTTGCAGTTCGGTTCATCGGGAAGGAGATTCGCCAACAACCGCCAATCGCGGCCTTTCATCTCGCAGACCCTCAATCGTTCAGTCAATTTTAGCTACCCGCTTTCGGCCCGGCCTACGGGCGTTGCCGAACCCGTGGAACCCTGTGCGCGCGAAAGATAGCCGAAACCTCCGGGCCTTCCATCTTTCCCATCTTAACCAGCTCCGCCGCCACCGCGCGTATAGCTCTCCAGGCGCGCTCGCGTAACAGGCTCTTGGTCGCTTCCTGTAGGCTGAATTGGGCACCGGCCCTTTGCTCGGCAGGATACAACTCAGCCAAGAAGCGTCTCACTTGCGCCACGTCGATACTTTCGGCCCCTTTGGGTTCGAGAAGCCAGTTCACCCGGTATCGTCCGGCCTTGTATTCAGCCATTGGGCCAAGCAGTACGGTGACGATTTCCGCTCGCGCACGGTCCCTTGCCTCTCGGTCCTTTCGGGCCGAACGGAGGCGCCGAACCTCCGCAAGCGAAGCGATCGGCGGAACGTCGGTTCGCCCCATGCCGGCATCGGTGATTCGTACCCCGCGCGGGCCTACGGCCTGGCGGTATCGCCAGGCCCCAAAGAGGTGGCCCGCTTCATGTACCGCCGCACTTCTACGTAGGGTCATTTTCGCCCCGCGCTCTTTGCCGGTTTCCGTTCGCCACGCTTTCCGACCTTCTTCGTGGGTTTTGTCTCGGGGACCGCGGCCGGCTTAGCAGGCTCTTTCAATCCAGCCCCGACCACGATATGCGTCTCGCTTGCCCGTTCCGTGGACTTCAGGAGTGGTTTGTAGTCCCGTGCAATGCCTCTGGCAATCTCGACATCGTGATCGAACGTCTCCGCCTCCTGTCTCAGGTCCCAGAGGATGTCGGCCGGCGTGGCCCGGTTCCCGGCCCGAAAGCCGTGCAGGATGTGGGTGATGAACGGTTCCATCCAATCGCCGGAGGCCATCAGCATAATTAGTCCTTCGATGGTTTCCGCCGCGTAACAGGTCAGGGCTTCCGTTTTCTTCGCACTTGTACGGATGAATAGGGCGCCCGGTTCGGGCGTTTCGGCGTGCCCGGTCGCTTCGGACTCGGGTAGCAGCCAGTCAAGTGAATTCTGCATAGAACATCGGAACCTCCATTCCGAAGTTTCAGTATGCATCAAGCGCTTGAAGCACTGCAAGGATTATTTTTTGGGATTATTCCATCTTGCCAGAGCCGCTCTGCGCGCGATCTCGCGGCGCCGTTCCGGGGAAAGCGCCGCCGGCCCTTTGGGTTTATCGGTTTTCTTGCGGCCCCCTAAGCGGCCGAGTGCGACGGCGGCCGGGTTCTTTCGCTTTGCCATTACTGCTATCAGCATAAACCTTCCGGCCCGGAGTGCGCAAAGTCATCATGGAGGCAGTTCCGCCAAGTGAATTCTACGTGAGTTTTTGCGGCGCGGGACTGGTGGGGCAGGGGACAGATCGACCCGCTACGGCTTTGCCGCGCAAAGTGAATTCTACGTGAATCGATGTAGCTGATACCGCGTATTTCGCGTTTTTGCCACAATTCAAAATCAATAAGTTACGTGTTATCAATCGCCTACAGCAGCCAAACTCCCCCCGCCTCCACCAATGTTTAACATGACACACAGTGAGCACGCGCACACTATCCTTCCTGAGGCGGGGGCGGCAGCAGACTCTCCACAATTCGTCTGAAGGCCAACATCCCCGGATCGTCGAGGCCGATCCCCTTAGCGCCGAACATGCGCGCCCGACCCTGCCGAAACTGCTGGTCGCGGAGTTGGTCCATCGCTTCTGAAATAGCAGCAACAGAAGCGGCCACGAGTCTCTCCGGATCGCTAAGACCCTCAGTCGCCCGGCGCGCTGCTTCCACGGCATCCAGGACGGTCTTGTCGCCGAGGCTGCCTTTTCCGCGATCCGCCATCGATCTTACGGCGGCGGCCAGCAGCGAAGCAATCTCCGTCCACGGCACAACTTGGTTCCCTTTGGTCAGCCTGGCGGCAGCCATCAACCCCGTCGCGAGAAGAGTGCCGTACGTAGACGCCGAGACACTGGTGAACGCTTGAGCGCACTTGAGCAGCGCCATGCCTACGTCGCCCGGAAGATTGACCGAATCACCCGTCAGGCGTTCCGAGGCCCGCACCATGTTGACGCCGAGATCGCCGTCGCCTAGCGCGCCGTCCAACGCGTTGAGTTCGCCGGCACAAAGCCGCATCTTCTCCGAGAAACGGTCAATGGCCCAGCGAAGAGAAGCAGTCGTGAGTCCCTGTGTCACTTCACACCCTCAGAAAAGGACAATCGCAGGGAGCCAATAGCAGTTTCTCCAGTTCCGCGTCCAGCCTGCAGACTGTGACCGACATTCCCGCCATCTCCATCGAGGTTGCGTAGCGGCCGACGAGCGGAGCCACAATGGTCACCCCGAGTCCCCGAAGCCGCCGTTCGACATAGCGGTAGACGATGTACAACTCCTCGAGCGGCGTGGCGCCCAGGCTGTTGGCGAGCAGCGACACGCGGTCGCCGGAGTTGAGCGGCATGTCAGCCAGCAGCATCCCGAGCATCTCTTCGGCGGTCTCGTCGGCCGTCCGGAGAACCCCTCGCCGGACGCCCGGCTCACCATGGATCCCCATGCCGATTTCCATTTCGTCTTCCGCAATCGTAAATGTCGGACGCCCGGCAGCGGGCACGGTGCAGGGGGTAAGCGCCACGCCCGCGGTGCGGCAAGCGTCGGCGGCCTTCTGGGCGATCGCCGTAACGGAGTCGAGGTCCGCCATCGTATCGGCTTTGGCTCCGGCCATCTTGAAGCAGTACACCATTCCGGCGATGCCACGGCGCTTGGAGCGCTCCTGGGGTCCCGCGCTGGCGACGTCATCGGCGACACGCACCGTGGTTGTCCGGACATCTTCCACCTCCAAAATTTCACCCGCCATGTCGAAGTTCATGTTGTCGCCGCCGTAATTGCCATACAGGCGCAGCACGCCCGCGCCCCCGTTTGCCGCGCGGATCGCATCCGCCATCAAGTCCACCCCCGGCGATGCGAACACGTCCCCGATGGCGCAGGCATCCAGCAGTCCCGGCCCAAGGTAACCGGTGAACACCGGCAGATGTCCGGAACCTCCGCCAGTGACAATGCCGGCTTTCCCCTTGATGGGAGCGTCCGGCCTGACGATCACACGTCCTTCGGCTCCGATTCGTTTGTAATACCTCGGATGGGCGGCGCAAAGCCCTTCCAGGGTCTCGTTAGCATAATCGAGCGGGTTGTTCAGGATCTTCTTCATTGCCTAAATCTCCTTGCGATCTGTAACTACCTCCTACAGAGTAGTCATGGCAACCAGCGCGAGTCCGCCAGACGCCCGTGGACGCACATGGGCGGCCTTTCATGGCTGATGCTTTGGTTCATTCGATGCCGAGCTCTTCTTGAATCTTCTCCAGCGAGACCCCCTTCGTCTCCGGCATGACCGTCAGTACCCAGACAAGCTGGCCGACCATGCATAGAGCATAGAAGGCGAAAGCCATCCAGCCGGCGGCGGCGGCAATGATCGGAAAAGTCCACGAAATCGCGGCGTTCATGGTCCAATGTGTGAAACTGCCCAGCGCCTGACCGCGCGCGCGAACGCGATTGGGGAAGATCTCGCTGATGAAGACCCAAATGACGGCCCCCTGTCCAAAACCGTGCGCTGCGATGAACACCAGCAGGCTCACCAGGAGTAGCGGGCCATGCACGTGAGCGTAAAACGCATAGGCCGCACCCACGAGACCGGCGATGTAACCAATGGAGCCGACGATCATGAGCTTGCGCCGGCCGAAGCGATCGATAACGACCATCGCCAGCATCGTGAAGACCAGCATGGTGAAGCCCACGACAACCGACTGCAACAGTGCGGATTCAACGCCGGTGCCAGCCATCTTGAAGATGGACGGCGTGTAGTAGAGCACTGCATTAATGCCGGAAAGTTGATTGAAGGCAGCAATCGCCACGGCCAGCATAATCGGACTGAGATAACGGCGGCAATAAAACGGTTCGCGCAGGCTGTGGTGCGCGAGGTCCATCGAGTGTTGAATCTCGCGAATTTCATCCTCCACGCTGCCGGTGTCCGAGCCGCAGCGTTGCAGCACTGTGCGGGCTTCATCCAGGCGGCCACGAGCGACAAGCCAGCGCGGGCTTTGCGGAGTGAGAAAGATCAGCAGAAAGAACAATGCCGAGGGTGCTGCCATGACGCCGAACATCCACCTCCACTCGTGCTCGCCGAGGTGCAGTCCTCCGATCATGTAGTTCGAGAGGTACGCCAGCAGGATGCCGAACACGACGTTGAACTGCGTGATCGCCACCATACGCCCGCGGTAGTAAGCCGGCGAAATCTCCGCGATGTAGAGCGGCGAGACGACCGACGCTCCGCCCACTGCCAACCCGCCCAGGAAACGGAAGAGCAGGAACGACCACCAATCCCACGAGAGTGCACAACCCAGCGAAGAGGCGAAATAGATCACGCCCAGGAGCGCCAGCGCGCCTCGTCGTCCGAAGGCGTCGGCAAGACGTCCAGCTCCGATCGAGCCGATGATGGTGCCTATGAGCGCGCTGGCGACGGTAAATCCGAGCAGGTTGTCGCTGAGGGAAAACTTCGCACGCAGCGCTTCCGTGGTGCCGGAGATGACGGCAGTGTCGAAGCCGAACAGCAGACCGCCCAACGCGGCCACGAGCGCGCAGCCGAGCAAATAGAGATTCAGGGGTTGTTTGAGGGCGCTCGGTTTAGCTGCGCCAATGTCATGGACTGTGTGCATAAGCTTTTGATGTCAAACAGAATGTGCTGGAAGAACCGGTGCGTGAGATTTCGGGCGGTACTTTTCCCGGTCCAGGGGTGCGAGCGCCGCCCGTGTTCTTCGCCGCATTTCGACGGCGGCAATGATTTCGGCTGTGAGTTTTTGTGTCGGCATGTCAGCCTTTCGCACCATCCACCTTACCGCAATTCTTCCGGTCGGGAGTAGATCTTCGCCTCGTTGCCATTCCATCGGTTTTCCTGCTCCCGCCGCTTTGAGTTGATACTCTTGAGGAGGAGGGCGAAAGGGAACGAAGTCTCGCCAGGCGCGCAATCGGGCCATGAGAGTTCTTCTAGTTTCCTCGAATACCGAAAGGACGGCCATCATCCCCCTGCCGCTTGGCCTGGCATTTGTTGCTGCCGCCTGCCGGCGGGCCGGCCATGAAACCGCCCTGCTGGACTTGATGTCCGAGCGCGATGCGATACCGGCGCTCCGGAAGCGCATCGAAGAATTCCGGCCCGGCGCGATCGGCATTTCGGTGCGCAACATCGATGACCAGAACATGGCCAGCCCGAGGTTCTTGCTGCCGGCGGTTCGCGAGGTCGTGACGGTTTGCCGCAGGCTGTGCGATGGCCCGATCATCCTGGGCGGCCCCGGCTACAGCATGTTTCCGGAGAGCGCGCTGCGGTTCCTCCAAGCCGACATGGGAATCCGGGGCGAAGGGGAAACCGTGTTCCCCGCGCTGCTGGAGCGGCTGGAGAGCGGCTCCGACCCGTATGGCCTGCCCGACGTTTACCTCCCCGGCCATCCTCCGGCGGGTGTGACTTTCAGCACCAGCCTGGAGGATCTGCCACTGCCCGAACCCGAGCTTTGGCTCCCGGCCACGCGGCAGAGCCGCGATTTCTGGATACCGGTCCAGGGGAAGCGAGGCTGCCCGATGGGCTGCAGTTTCTGCGCCACCAAGCTGATCGAGGGCACGCATATTCGCAGGCGATCGCCGGAGAGTATCGCTCAGTGGATGGAGCAGGTTGCGGCGCGCGGCTTCCGCAATTTCTGCATGGTGGACAACACGTTCAATATTCCGCCTTCTTATGCCAAGGGGCTTTGCCGGGAGATCATCCGGCGGGGCCTGGATGTCAACCTGTGGTGCATCGTGTATCCTAAGTGGGTGGATCGCGAATTGGTGGAGTTGATGGCCAGAGCCGGCTGCCACGAGGTCAGTCTCGGGTTTGAAAGCGGGTCGGACTGCGTGCTGACGCGGTTCCACAAGAGGTTCCGCGCAGGAGAGGTGCGGAGCACAGCGGGAATGTTCCGGGAAGCCGGCATCCGGCGCACCGGTTTCCTGATGCTGGGAGGGCCGGAGGAGACCAGAGCAACGGTCGAGGAGAGTCTCGCCTTTGCCGATTCCCTCGATCTCGACTCTCTGAAAATCGCGGTGGGTATTCGGATCTACCCGGAGACGGACCTCGCGGCTACTGCGGTCGCCGAAGGCATGATCACGCCCGAGGACGATCTGTTGCGGCCCACCTTTTATATGGCTGCGGAGCTCAAGGACTGGCTGCCGCCCCGAATTGCCGCCTACAAAGCTTCGCGCTCTTGGGTGATGTAGGGCACTTTGATCGCTTTTTCGTTTGAGCCGCAAGGAAAAGAAATAGGTTTTCAATGCCACTTACCGCCATCACTCGAGCCGTCAGCCCGTCCATGAACAATTGCCAACTGGCGTTTGTGGAACGGCAACCCATCGATATAGCCCAAGCCATCGCGCAACACGACCTATACGAAGCCTGCCTGGCATCGCTGGGGATCGCCGTTGTTTCGCTGCCGGCCGTCCCGGACCAGCCGGACGCGGTCTTTGTCGAGGATCCGGCCATCGTGCTGGATGAGGTCGCCATCATGACGCTCGAGGGTGGCGACGTGGTGCGCATCGGCTCCACGCTGTTCGTCGGGCGGTCGGCACGGAGCAACGACGTGGGCATTGCCCAGTTGGCGCGCGAGCTGGCGCCACTCGGATATGCCGTGCAGGCGGTGGGAATGCGAGGCTGTTTGCACCTTAAGTCGGCTTGCACCTATTTGGGACGGGATACAGTCCTTGCGAATCGCGATTGGGCAGATCTCGCGCCGTTCGCGGGTGCTCGTGTGATCGATGTGGCGCCGGGCGAGCCGGCGGCGGCGGACGTACTGGCGATCGGCGACACCGTGATCGTTCCGGCATCCTTTCCGGAAACCGCGCGCACGCTGGATCGCGCCGGCTGGCGTGTGCTCGCGATCGACGTCTCCGAATTGCAGAAAGCGGAGGCGGGAGTCACTTGCATGAGCCTGATCTTCAACGGGTCCCCGATTGTGGCAGGGACGGCGGCCTTTACCGGGTCCGATCTGACGTGTCGAGAGTACGGGAGTACGGCTCGCAAAAATCGCTGAAACCGGGTAAATGAATTACAATAGGCGAATACCCGAGACGATGTGCCCTCGTGATCACTCGCCTGGCTTCAAGAGGACAGCCGCCAGCCCGCAGAGTCAGCCGCCGGGGAGTCTTTGACGTGCCATACACCGGAATCCCCATAATCGGCGATGCGCCTTGGGGCACACATTTCTGCCGGTTCTATCAAGAGAAGCGGGACCTGAAGAACTCGGAGCGGAAGACAGTTGCAGCCTCCTTTTGGGCTCGAAGGCATACCGCCCCATGAAGAATCTCAGAGGAAAACCCCATATAGTCTTGGCCGGTCTCGTGGTCCTGATTCTGGTGGCTGAGTCCGCACTCTTCTATTCGCTCTGGACGAGTTTCGCCGCGAACGAACGATGGACCGTCCATACGCATGAAGTTCTGGAGAAGATCGAGTCCTTCCTCTCGGAAATGAAGGACGCCGAGACAGGGCAAAGAGGTTATCTCCTGACTGGGAAGGAGCAGTACTTGGAGCCTTACGGCACGGCCGTCCAGGCGGTCCCCGTCCAGTTCGAGGAACTTCGCAAGCTGACCTCCGACAACCCTTCGCAACAATCGCGGATCGAGACTCTGCGATCGCTCATTGACGCCAAGCTGGCCGAACTAAAGGAGACTATTGAACTGCGGCGGACCCGCGGCGCCGGCCAGGCCATCGCAGTCGTATCGACCGACCGGGGCAAGCAGATAATGGATCGGATCCGGGTTGTGATCCAGGAGATGAAGGCTGAGGAGTTGTCCCTATTGGATCGGAGGAACCAAAGGAGGCTGGCCACGGCTCGCTTCCTGATGCTCACGATGGCTTCCGGAGTGGGCCTTCTTCTCATCGTGCTTGTGGCTGGATCGCGTGCGATTGATCGCAGCACAACCGCCCGCGCTCTTGCGGAAGCTGCCGAACAGACGCAGCGGGAACGGCGGCACGCGCGGAGCCTGCTCGAGGCCAGTCTCGATCCCCTGGTCACCATCAGCCCCGGCGGCCAGATCACGGACGCGAATGAAGCGGCCGAACTGGTGACAGGCGTGCCCCGCGACAGGCTCGTCGGCAGCGACTTTTCGGACTACTTCACGGAGCCGGACAGGGCTCGCGCCGGCTACCGGAAGGTTCTCTCCGACGGCCTGGTTCGCGACTACCCCCTGACCGTTCGCCATGTCGAGGGCCACACCACCGACGTGCTCTACAACGCGGTGGTATACCGCAACGAAGCCGGCCAGGTGCAAGGCGTTTTTGCCGCCGCACGCGACGTGACCGAACGCAAACGGCTGGAGGAGGGTCTGCGCGTCGCTTCACTCTACGCGCGCAGCCTGCTCGAGGCCAGCCTCGATCCCCTGGTCACCATCAGCCCCGGCGGACAGATCACGGACGTGAACGAAGCGGCGGAACTGGTGACAGGCGTGCCCCGCAGCGGGCTTGTCGGCAGCGACTTTTCGGACTACTTCACGGAGCCGGACAGGGCTCGCGCCGGCTACCGGAAAGTTCTCTCCGACGGATTGGTCCGCGACTATCCGCTGACCATTCGCCACCTCGACGGCCACACCACCGATGTGCTCTACAACGCGGTGGTATACCGCAACGAAGCCGGCCAGGTGCAAGGCGTCTTCGCCGCGGCGCGCGACGTGACCGAGCGCAAGCGCGCCGAAGCCGAATTGACTCGTTACCGCGAACACCTGGAAGAACTCGTGCAGCAACGAACCAGCGAGCTGGAAACCGCCAACGCCCATCTGCGGCGCACCACCGCGGAGCTGGCCAGCTCCAACCAGGAACTGGAACAATTCGCGTATGTGGCATCCCACGACCTTCAGGAGCCGCTGCGGGCGGTGACGGGTTACCTCGGGCTGATCGAACGGCAGCTCGGGGACCAACTCGAGGACAAGGTCCGGCATTTTGTCGACGGAGCCGTTCAGGGCGCCTCGCGCATGCACACTCTCATCACCGATCTGCTCGCCCTCTCGCGGGTGGGTACGCGAGGCCAGGCGCTGGAGCCGGCCGACCTCAACGCCGTGCTGGACCAGACGCTGGAGGGCCTGGGCGCCAGTGTGCGGGAAACGGGCGCCAGGATCACACGCGATCCGCTGCCCATCCTGTGCGTGGATGCCGGGCAGATGGCGCAACTCTTCCAGAACCTGGTCGGCAACGCCCTCAAGTTCCGCGGTGAGCGGCCCCCGGAGATCCACGTGAGCGCCGGGCCGAAGCCGGGCCAATGGGTCTTTGGCGTGCGCGACAACGGCATTGGCATCGAGTCGCAATACTTCGAGCGTATATTCCTGGTCTTTCAACGCCTGCACACCCGCAAACACTATCCCGGCACGGGCATTGGCCTGGCGATCTGCAAGAAGATTGTGGAGCGGCACGGCGGCGCCATCTGGGTCGAGTCGCAGCCGGGCGAAGGCTCGACATTTTACTTCAGCATTCCGAACGGAGAAAACCATGGAGACCCCAACAATGAACACCGATCTGGGCCGGCCGATTGAAATCCTGCTGGTGGAGGACAGCCCCAGCGACACCGACCTGACCGTCGAGGCGCTGGCCGCGGCCAAGGTGACCAATCGCCTTAGTATCGTCGAAGACGGCGTGCAGGCGATGGAGTTTCTTCACCGCGAGGGCCAGTACGCTCAGGCGCCGCGGCCGGATCTGATCCTGCTGGATCTGAATCTGCCGCGCAAGGACGGGCGGGAGGTGCTGGCGGAAATCAGGTCGGATGAGAAGCTCACGTCCATTCCGGTGGTGGTGCTCACCACCTCGCAGGCGGAACAGGACGTGATGCGCGCTTATACCCTCCATGCCAATTGCTACATCACTAAGCCGGTCGATTTCCGGCAGTTTCTCGAGGTGATCGAAGCCATCGAAGGTTTCTGGCTGTCGGTGGTCAAACTGCCAACGGAGAAATGAGGCAGCCATTGAACGGCGAAACGCACAGGCCGGAGCAGCCCGCGGTTAAAGAGAACATGACGGACGCCGCGATCCGTGTCCTGCTAGTCGAGGACAGCCCGTCCGACGCCGACCTGCTGCAACAGACCCTGCAAACAGTCGGCGCGGACCGTTTCGAGTTCACCTGGGTGGAGCGCCTGGACGACGCGCTCGCGCGCCTGGGCCAGGCGTCCTTCGATGTGCTGCTGCTGGACCTGTCGCTGCCCGACAGCTCCGGGCCCGAAACCTTCCGGCGGGCGCTCCATGCGGCGCCGCACTTGGCGATCGTGGTATTGACGGGCGCCAGCGACGAAAGCCTGGGGCTGGCTGCGGTCCACGAGGGCGTCGAGGACTACCTGGTTAAAGGCCAGTCCGACGGCCGGCAGATTGCGCGCGCCATCCGCTATGCCATCGAACGCAAGCACATCCGAGAGCAACTGCGCCAGCAGCGCGAATGGCTGCGCGTCACGCTCGCCAGTATCGGCGACGGGGTGTTGGCCACCGACACCGCGGGCAGGATCACCCTCCTCAACCCCATTGCGGCCGGCCTGACCGGCTGGCCGGAGGAGCAAGCATTGGGCCAGCCGGTCCAGCACGTGTTCCAAATCATCAACGAACAGACGCGCCAATTGGCCGAGGATATCGTCGGGCGCGTGCTCCGGGAAGGGCGGGCCGTTTCCCTGGCCAATCAGACTGCCCTTGTCACCCGCGATGGGCGCGAGATTCCGATCGAGGACAGCGCGGCGCCGATTCGGGATGGCGCCGGCGAAGTGGCGGGTGCGGTGCTCGTGTTCCACGACGTCACCGGGACGCGTCGCGCGCAGCAGGCGCTGCGCGACAGCGAGTCTCGATTGCACACCCTGAGCGACAACCTGCCGGAAGGCGCGATTTACCGGTATTGCCACAGCATCGACGGCAAACCCCACTTCGAGTTCTTCAGCGCCGGCATCGAGCGGCTTACCGGTATCCCCGCGGCCGAGCTCATGGGCGATGCCGCGACGGCGGAGAACTCGATACTGCCGGAAGACCGCGATCGACTGCGCGCCGCGATAGCATTATCGCGCGAGAAGTTGACGCAGTTCGAAGTAGCGGTGCGCCGCAAACACCGCACCACAGGGGAAGTTCGCTGGTCGCTGTTGCGTTCCACGCCGACCCGCAATCCGGATGGCTCTACCACGTGGGATGGCATCGAACTCGACATCACCGAGCGCCAACGGGGAGAGGAAGCACTTCGCGAAAACCGGGCGAAACTGGCGGAGCGGACCCTTCAGTTGGAACGCACTGCCGCCGAACTGGAGAAGCGCAATCGGGAAGTGGAGCGTGTGAACCGGATGAAGACCGATTTTCTGGCGCGCAGCAGCCACGAACTGCGCACGCCGCTGAACGCTATTATCGGCTACTCCGATCTGCTTGGCGAGCAGTCCGCCGGACCCCTGCCTTCCCCGTACCCGCGGTTTGTGGCCAATATCCAGGACGGCGCCCGCCATCTGCTGGCTATGGTAAACGACCTCCTGGATATCTCCAGAATCGAGACCGGGCACATCGATCTGAACCGCGAAGCGTTCCGCCCGGCCGAGACACTGGAAGAAGTGCTTTCGGTGATCGCGCCGTTCGCCGGAATCAAGAATATCTCGATCGAAAACGAGATCCCCGGCGGCCTGTGGATTCGCGCCGATCGGACGCGCTTCAAGCAGGTGCTCTACAATCTGTTGAGCAATGCCGTGAAGTTTACCCCGGAGAACGGCCGCGTGTGGATTGCCGAAGCCAGCCGCGAGGATGCCGCGGGCTTTTGTATCGGCGATACCGGAATCGGCATCCCCGAATCGGAACTGGAGGCGATCTTCGATGAGTTTCACCAGGTAAGCGGCTCCTCCGGCTCAGCCACAGAGGGCACCGGGCTGGGATTGGCCATCACCCGGCGTTTGGTGGAACTGCATGGCGGCGCCATCCGCGTGGAAAGCACCATCGGCCAAGGCAGCCGCTTCATTTTATCCTTGGGTCCGCACAGCCTCGAGCATCCCAATGACGGGGCTGCGGTATAGGCAGGACGCCTTCGCCGATCTGGTGGACGTCTCTACTTGGCGTTCACCACTCCGCCTACGGTGGAAGACCCGGTTCCGCTGCACGCGTCGCTGCCGTAGCGGATGAACTTCTGGATGCGCTTACCGGTATCGACCTCCGCCGTGTAGATGTTGCCTTTGCTGTCCACACTCACCTGATGCAGCCAATGAAATTCGCCGGGCATGCGGCCGCTTCGTCCGAGCCGGCCCAACTCCTGTAAATTGCTCCGGTTCAGGATGTAGATGGTCATGTTGGAGTTGTCCCCAACATAGAGGCAACTCTGCGCCTTGTCGCTGGAGAGGCTTATCGATACCGCCGTTCCCGGTATGGAGGTGTTGGTGTGTTGGCTGATGAATCGCTCCGCAACGAAGCCGCATTTGCCGGGCTCGCCACTCGGATTGCTGCATGCCTTCCCGAGCATGGGATCGCTGCTGTCAAACACCTGTATGCGGTCATTGCCCCGGTCGCAGACATAAATCTTGCCGTCATTGGCGATCTTTACGCAATGCACGGGGGTGCGGAAGAATGCGGGCTTATTGCTCCCTCTTTCATAGTCCCCTATCCACGGCCCAGCGGCCCTGGGGCCTGCGTCATCGACCGGATTGTTCCCATACGCGCCGAAATGACCGAGATACTTGCCCGTCTCGGCATCGACGATCAGGACGCGGCGGTTTCCGTAACCGTCGGAGACGTACAGGCGGTTCGTCTTGGCATCGACCACCATGTCCGCCGCCTGATAGAGCAGAGGCGTGCCATTGAGGCCGCCATTCGTGTCGTTGCTGTTGGGTCCCTTGGGAGTGCCGCCAACCCTGAGTTTGAAGTTGCCGTTCCTGTCGAACTTCAGTACGAAGCCGTCGCCGCCCGCCTCGTTGGTCGTCCAGGGCGTTCTGCCGCCTCTGGCCGCCGCCGAATTCCCCGAGATCCAGACGTTATCGTTCTGGTCGACATAAATGCCGTGCTCGCTGTTCGGCCAGATGCAGCCCGCTTCCACCTTGCATTTGCCGCCGATGAAACCGGGATCGGCCGGACCGCCCCAGGAGCGCAGCAGTTTGCCATCGGAATCAAACTCCAGAATGGAAGGAGCGGGTTTGCAGCAATCCGCTATGGGGCCATGGGCGCGTACCTGGCCCAACCCGTTGATCGGCTGGCCGTTCTCGTCTTTCGCGCCGGGCAGGGGCCCTTCCAGCCCGGCCTCCTCGTTGGTCAGGGTACGCGGCCGGTTATAGACCCAGACATGGTCGTGCCGGTCGACATCGAGCCCGCCGATTTGGCCGAGAATCCAGTGATTGGGCAGCGGCTGGGGCCACGATGGATCGACGACGAAACTCGGCGTCTTGCCGGTCTCGGAGGCATTGTAGACACCCGTCTGCTTGAACAGCCGCTCGAGAGAGCCATTGTTCTTGAGGATGTCGCTGTTGGTATCGGCGCTCCTGCCGGTCCCGATCAGCAATATACCCGGCAGCGCAGCCATCAATTTACGGCGGATCATCATGCGCTTTCTCCTGGTCGACCTGTAACGCCACGCAAAGCGGTTTCTAGCTGTTCCTTATGGCTTGACGTATTTCTTCAAATCTCTTGCACCCGCCTCAGCCGCGTAGATCGCGCCCGTCGAGTCCGCGGCAACGCCCTCTGCCCCGCTGGTTGCGTCATTCGGACCGCCGGTCGGCGCCTGAAGGTCGGGAATGAACGCGGTCACTGAACCGTCTCTGGCGCTCCCGACTCTGATGCCCCTTTTCCAGCCCGGGTTGTACCCATAACCTTTCGGCAGGAATGACCATTGGCCACTCCACGGAATTACTTGGTCCTCCGATTCGGAGTCTGAAACATAAAGGACATCGTGCCTATCGATAAAAAGCCCGCTAGGCCGGCCAAATTGCTTCCACTCTTCAAGGAATCTTCCGTTCTGGTCGAAGATCTCGATTCGATTATTCGAACGGTCGCCGACAAACAACCGTCCCTTGGAATCTATTGCTAAACCGTGCGGCCCATCGAACTCGCCGGGCGCCGATCCCTTCTTTCCCCACATCTTGATGAACTTACCGTCCCTCGAGAACTTCATGATGCGCTCGATAGGATTGCCTGAAGTGTGACCATTGGCGACGAAGATATCCCCGTTCGAAGCGACCACTACGTCGGTCGGCTCATTGAGTGTATCCGGGCTGTCCCCGGCAACTCCCGGTCTGCCGAGCTTCAGCAGTACCCTTCCGTCCGGACTAAACTCGATGACTTGCTGACCCTTCCCATCTTCTCTTTGGGTATCGGTTATCCACACGTTTCCGTCCCTGTCGATAAAGATCCCGTGAGGGCAGACGAACAGTCCTCCACCGAAGCTTGTCAGGAGCTTGCCTGACGAGTCGAATTCGAAAATTGGATTCTCAGTTTTGCCGGCGCAACTCGTTCCGCCACATCGATCAGCCACCCACACGCGGTCGTGAGAATCAACGTCAACTGCACTGGTCTGCCCCCAGGATCTTCCCGCAGGGAGATTCGCCCAGTTCGCGATCGCTCGATATGGATTCGGCTGCGAATTCCGCTGGGATTCAGTTTGTGCGTGCGTCAGCGCCGCACAAACCATGGCGATAGTCCCGATTGTCACAGCACCGCGGATTTCACGCGATTCCATACTCCGATCGTTCTCTTGAGCTTGGCGACGTGTTTGGGTTTGGCTATTGGAAGATACTATACCATGCGCAAACATGCTTCCGCGTTGGAGCGCCCGGCCATGCGCTGCGTGACCTCAACACCGGGCGCGGTGTCGCCGCCGCTCCTGGCTGCCCCTTGTCCCCGCAGTTTCCAAACCGCCGAATGACCGGGACGAGACGGTGGCGACTCCTGTGCATCGAATACCAGAAGAGGTCGATATTGAGCTCGCCAAAAGCTGTTAAACTCAATGCAACCGGGCTTGGCTTTCCGCGCACCGCCCGGGTGGTATACGGGAACGAGGCAGATTATGAAAATGAAATACGCTGCAATGCTGCTATCCATATGCGTTAGCGGCGCGAACGCCCAACAAGCAAATACCCAATCGCCAAACTACGTCCTACCAACCGGGTTCGTCCACACCGATGAAATCCCCTGGGGAGGCGCCGGCGCTTATGGACCGGGAACGTCCTTCAGAGCGGTGTTCACCAAAGACTCCGGCGTCTTCCTGGATGACCTCCTTCGCGGCATGTGGGTGGTGAAAGTGGACCCCGGCGGGCAATTCACCGTGACCACGTCTCCCAAGGAAGATCTGGCATTCTTCCTGTCTAAAGGCACCGGGAAGTTTACCCTGGGCGACGATCAGATCGACACCAAGCCCGGCGACGCTTACGGCGTTCCGGCCGGCGCCAGGTACGGGCTGACGAACAATGGCAACGAGCCGGTCGAGCTGCTGATGTATGCCGCCCCCTTGACGGTCGCCAACCCCGCCACCAAGCCGGCCAAGGGACGCGCGGACGACATGGAGTGGGTGCCCAATACCACTCATGGCCCAGGATGCGACCAGAAGATGCTCCTGCGTGGCGGTTTCAGCTCCGTAATCCGGAATATGTGGCTGATGAGGGGCAATCCAGGCTCCGTCAACATGGTGCACTCGGGCGGGGACCATCAGATCATGTACTTGTGGGTGGCCCCCGTACCCTCGCCAACCCCCCGGGACAGCCGCACGTATGGCGCGCGGATCATCCTGAGGGACCACGTCATGCAGGCCAGGCAGGGCGACGCATTCTATGCGGGCGGTGCACCCAGGCGGGACGAGCACGGCCTGTTTGACGAGAGTCCCAAAGATCCGCTCATCTACATTGCCATCGGAGCTCTCCCTCCAGGACAAGGTCCGGGTCCCGGGGGTGGGCGCGGTGGGCGTCGCGGCGGTGAGGCCGGTGCACCCCCGCCACCCGGGCGATAACGTTCGTGTGCGCCGGGAAGCCGTCTGTGTTGGTTACTGCTACAATGACTGCCTTGTTGGGCGTTTACCAAAAGGCTGGAAGACAGAATGACAGTCATGAACAGACCGGCGTTGCTTGGACGGCGGACTTTTGGAGCGCTCTGTGCGGCGATGCTCAGCGGGTGCGGTTCGACAACCCAGGAAGAAAAACTCGCGGTTTCGGAGTACGGAAAACTGACTTCGACGCTTCCGTGGGCAGTGGCTCTCAAGAAAGGATATCTGCGGGAAGACGGACTCAACGTCACCGATATCATCTCATCGGGCGTGGGCGGCGGCGGCCTGAGAAACCTGCTTGCCAGCAATCTGGGCGTTGGCAACGTGGGGACCACGGCCGCCATCGCGGCCATCAATCAAGGCATGGACCTGCGAATCGTGATGTGCAACGCCGATCATATTGGCGACCTGACTTGGGCAACCACAAAGGACAGCGGCATCCACTCTATCCAAGACCTTGTTGGCAAGAAGGTCGCCTTTACCGCTCCGCGGTCCACGACTGAGATCGTCCTGCGGGCCGCGGTTGCGAAGGCGGGTCTGACCGGTAAGGTTGAGATCCTGGCGATCGGGGGGCTGGGACCGGGCCTCACCGCTCTAGCGCACCATGCTATCGACGCAACCCCGCTGGTTGATCCCACACTCACTCTGGAGCCGGAAAAGTATCGCATCCTGTTCCGGGGTTACGATGTCTTTCCGAAGTTCACCTACTCGGTGGTCGTCGCCACGCGCGAGTTCACCGTAAAGCACCCCGGCAAGCTGCGCAAAGTGCTTCGCGCCCGCCGGCGCGCGGTGGAATTCATGGAGCGGAATCGCGATGAAACGGCCTCGATCTATTCGCAGCTATTTGAATTCTCTCTCGATGACGCCAAGAAGTTGCTGCCCAAGTACTATGAGTGGGGTCAGTGGTCGCACGGCGAATTCTCCAAGGAAGGCCTTGCGGCCATGTCCTACGGCATGATGCTCGTCGGCCAGATCGATAAGCCCGTGGACTGGTCGAAAGTAATCGATCAAAGCTTCCTCGAGCCCGATCAGCGGAGGGATCTATGGTGAGCGATGCCGGCATTCATGTCGCATTGAAGGGCGTCACGCGCGTCTATCCGGCCCTTTCCGGCCAGGGCGAGGTCCACGCCCTCGGCCCGATCGACCTGAACATACGCCGCGGCGAATTTTTCGGCGTCGTCGGCCCATCCGGGTGCGGCAAGTCCACGCTGCTCGAAACCGTGGCGGGACTGGTGCGGCCTACCGCTGGCACGGGGACATTCGAAGGCAAGGAGATCGGCGGCGAAGTGCCGGATGGCATCGGGGTCGTATTTCAGGAAGACGCCAGCTTTCCCTGGCTGACCGTTGAACGCAATGTCGGGTTCGGTCTGCGGCGCGCCGGCGTGGACAGCGCCGAAATCGCGCGGCGCGTCGATCGCGCCATCGACTTCATGGGACTCAATGCGTTCCGGCGCGCTTACCCTTCGCAGCTTTCCGGCGGGATGCGCCAGCGCGTCTGCATCGCTCGAACACTGGTGATGCGGCCGCGTCTCATCCTCCTGGACGAGCCGTTCGGGGCGTTGGACCAACAGACCAGATTGCTGATGGGCGAGGAACTGCTGCGGCTCTGGCGCGATACCGGCGCTACGGTCGTGCTTATCACGCATTCGCTGGACGAAGCGGCGATGTTGTCCGACCGCGTCGCCGTCATGTCGTCGCGGCCCGGCAGGTTCATCGCCACGCTGGAAACCAACTGGCCGCGCGATCGCGACTCCCGCATCGTATCCGAACCTACTTTCGGGCAGTTAACAAGTCAGTTGTGGACGCTGCTGCGCGATGAATCCAAGAAGGCCCTGAACGCCGGATGAAACACCCCGCCTTCTGGCGCCTGGTCATCGTGGCCGGTGCGGTGCTCGGGATCGAATTCGCCTGCCGCACCGGCATCATCGATCGGGTGACTATGGTTCCGCCATCGCAGATGGCTGTCGCGCTCGTGAGGATGATTAGGAGCGCTCCGTGGTTCTGGTCCGATGCCGGCTCGACGTTCCAGAACATCGGTGCCGCGATCGCCCTGTCGATCATTCTTGGTTTTCTGACCGGCCTGGTCATCCACGCGCTGCCCAGGCTGCGCACCGTGCTAAACCCGGTACTCTTGTCCTATTATGCGGTGCCGACATTTGTTTACTATCCGTTGTTGATCGTGATCTTCGGCATCGGCCCAGCTTCGCTGATCGTGATGGGCGCGATGTTCGGAATCGTCGCGATGATTTCCGCCACGCTGGCCTCGATCGACCGCATCCCGCGCGTCTATGGCAAGGTGGCGCGCGTCACCCGCCTGAGCCCCTGGCAGACAGCGCTCCGAATCAAGCTGCCGGCGGCAACGCCGTACCTGATCACCGGAATCAAGCTCACCGTGGCGTATTCGGTCATCGGCGTCATCGCCGGGGAGTTCATCCTCGCCACCGCAGGGCTCGGGCGCCGGCTGACGCTGTCCTACAACGAGTTCGACACGGCAACGATGTATGGACTCATCCTGCTGATCTTTATCGCCGTGGCGATCGTCAACAGCGTGCTGCAACGCTGGGAAGCGCGTATCCATCGGCGCTGGTACCGGGCATGAAACAGCGCTGGACCGACTACGCCATTCTTGCCTCGGCCAGCGTCTTGTTGTGGCAGGCGGCTTATTATTTTGCCGGCTCGGAAGCAATCGCGCCGCCAATTGAAACCGTGCGGCGCCTGGGCGTGCTCATGGATGGAGCGCGGTTCTGGGGACACGCCAGGGCCACCGGCGTCGCCTTCGTCTATGCCGGTACCCTGGCGCTGGCCGGCGGGCTGGTGCTGGGAATTGCGATCGGCGCCAGCCGCACCGCCCACGAGATCCTTACGCCGATCCTCAGCACGCTCTACTCGATCCCGAAGATCATGCTGTACCCCGTGATCCTGCTGGTGTTCGGCCTGGGCCTGTCGGCGAAAGTCGCGTTCGGCGCGATGCACGGCTTCTTTCCGGTTGCCTTGTTCGCCATCGGTGCGATTCGAAACATCCCGCCGGTGCTGTTGCGCACCGCCCGAGTCATGCGTCTGTCGCGGCTGGACCTGGTGCGCAATATCCTGTTGCCGGCCGCCCTGCCGGAAATCGTCACGGGCCTGCGCATAGGTTTCTCGGCCACCTTGCTGGGCACTTTGATGGGTGAACTGTTCGCTTCCAGCGAGGGGCTTGGCTTCCTGCTAATCCGTGCCATGGACATCCACAACGTGCCCGACATTATGGCTCTCACACTGCTGCTGTTCCTGGTCGCTACCGCCGCTAACATTTTAATTCTCGCCGTCGAGAGGCGCGTCCATTCGCACGGGACGTGACCCCTTATGACTTCCCGGCGGCGAGTGACGCGACGCCGGCCGGGCCGCCGCGCGGGGAACGGAAGTACAATATGGCGGATTGCTTGACGTTAATCGATACTTAAGGAGGAGGGCCATTATGAAGATTGTTCAAGGCGACCAGATGCCGATCGATGAGGAAGCCAGCAATGTACGCGCCGGCAAACTGAAGAAACAGGTTTTCCTGGCTGGCAACGAGGGCACGCCGGGCAACTTCAGATTCGGGCTGTTCTACCAGACGGGCGATTTCTATTCGCCCCGGCATCGGCACAATTTCGATCAGTTCCGTTTCCAGATCGAGGGCGACGCCGGCTTCGATCGAAACGGGACGATGCTCCCCGATTCGATCGGCTATTTTCCGGAAGGCGCGTACTACGGTCCGCAGAGCTCCACCGGATCCAACGTGGTGGCCGTCGTTCAATTTGGCGGACCCAGCGGCTCTGGTTATCTCTCGCAGCGGCAGGTAAACGCCGCCTACGAAGAAATGAAGAAATTCGGCGTTTTCGACAAAGGCGTGTATCGCCGCAACGAAGGCGTGACCGGCCAGAAGAACATGGACAGTTTCCAGGCGACCTGGGAATATGCCAACCAACGTCCGATGGTCTATCCGAAGCCGCAGTATGCCGATCCGATCCTGATGACCCCCGCGCACTTCCGGTGGATGCCGCTCCCTGGCGCCAGCGGCGTAGAGGTGAAGACGCTCGGTACCTTCACCGACTGCCAGATCGGTTGTGCGCGTTACCGGGTCGCGACTGGCTCCAGTTTCACCGGCAGAGGGCGCGGACTCTTCCTGGTGTTGTCCGGGAAAGGCTCGGTCGAGGGCGAGCCGGCGCGCAGGTACACCGCCGCCTATCTCGAGGACGGGGAACAGGCAACGTTCAAGGCTGAAGAAACCACCGAAATCCAGTTGCTGGGCTTGCCTTCCGAGTCGCTGATCGGCCAGCAGCCCCAGGCAGCGGACGAATCCGCAGCGGCCTAGTCTCCTGTCCCAGTGGTTCGTGACATATAGTTAGGAAATTTGGGAGGCGAGGGTGCGCTGCGGTTCGTCGTAGAGCCCTTCCAGCCGAGTTTGCAGGAGATGGTGGACGAGGACTGCCGCGCCGTGGGAATCGAACTCGCGAAAAAGTAATGGCCAGGGCGATCAGCGGGTGGCGATTCTCGCCTGGTATGTGTACAATTGGCTATTGAGATACACATCCATGCGGACGAACATTGTGATTGACGATAAGCTGATGCGGGACGCGCTTCGCGCCACCGGCCTGAAGACCAAGCGCGCTGCCGTTGACCAGGCTCTGCGGACTTTGCTCCGCCTGAGGAGGCAGGCGGAGATCCGCCGGCTCCGCGGCAAACTTGACTGGCAGGGCGATCTCAACGCGATGAGGAGCGACCGTTGATTCTTGTCGATTCCAGCGTGTGGATCGACTACTTCAAGGGAACCGTCACGGCGCAGACCGAGAAACTCGATAGTCTGCTCGGCCACGAACCTTTGGCGATCGGTGACTTGATCCTGACGGAGGTCCTGCAAGGCTTCGCAGACGAAACTGACTTCAACAAAGCCCGGAAAATGCTGACTTCGTTGGTCGTCGTGGAGTTGGGCGGACAGGAAATCGCGGTTCAAGCGGCGAAAAATTTCCGGACGCTGCGCCGCCTCGGCCTGACCGTTCGCAAGACCATCGATACGGTGATTGCCACCCGATGCATCGAGAGCGGGTATGACCTGCTGCACAACGACAGGGACTTCGATCCATTTGCCCAGCACCTCGGCCTGCGCGTGGTAGTCTGAGTGCCACTCGGTGCGCGAATTTCGACGACGCGGCGTTTTCCTATGCCGGGTGCTGCGCTGGACGCACCGCATCGGCCTCGAAGAGCTGGTCAGGGAGATGGTACTCACCCCCGGACGGTTGGCGTCCTATGAAAGGTCTGCCCTCAGCTCCAGTTCATCCTGAATAGCTTCAACGGCCTTAGCTAACATTCCCATGCCTTCCATTACCTTACTCAATTGCTCACCAAATTGAGTCTGGAACTCGCCGCTGCTGCTAATAAACGTCGTAAGCGTGTCCATTCCTTGAGGAAACAGAACTTCCACCAAGTTCTTGTGGGAAGCCGCCACGATGTTGAAATTCGTCTGCAGAAGCTCAACCTGCTTCTTGAGGGCTGCAAATTCCTCGTCAGAAACCATAAGCGCCTCTATGGGATAATACGTCTAAAACACAATACAATCTCCTCATTCCCGAGAGCATAATCAGGTGATTGAGAACTATTCTCTAATCTCCATCCGTTTGCTTCGCGTTCAGCCTTAATCCTGAGAAGACCTGCCTCATCATAAGCCATCACGCGGACCTCCTCATAATCCGGATTTGCGATAATATCAGCCATAGACCCCTTTTGTACTCCCTCGCTTGCACAAAAGCAAGGGTGAGTGTATAACGAGGAAAAGTGTCCGATAAGTACGAATCCATTCGCTCACCGCCGTTTCCAGCGCTCGCACGCGCCCTCGGAATCGACATGGCGCAGTTCAAGCGCCGTCACCAGGACTGGCAGGGCTACTGCCCCATCCACCAGTCCAAAACCAACAACAGCTGCTTCGCTTACCACGGCTCCGGCAAGCTCCATCCGAGGTCCCGGTATCCCCAGCCGCCAAAGCGCCGCGAAGTCCGGCCCGCGCATTCGCTGGTATCATCAAAGTCAAGGGCCAAACTCCATGCGCTATACGGTCATCCTCGAGCGGGAAGCAGACGGCGGATACGTGGCCACCGTGCCGGCACTACCCGGCTGTGTATCCCAAGGCGACACCCGTGATGAGGTCATGAGGAACATCCGTGAAGCGGCGGATCTCTATGTCGAAGACTGTATTGCCGCTGGCGACCCGGTTCCCACTGAAGCGGGAAGAGAATACTTCGAGCTCAAGACCGGCACCCACCAGTGAAGCTCCCGACGGACCTTTCCGGCCAAGAGTTGGTGAAGGCACTTCTGCGGGTGGGATTTGCCGTTAACCGCCAAAGAGGGAGCCACATCATCCTGAGGCGGGGGAACCCGTACGCCCGCGTCGTCGTGCCGGATCACAAGCGAGTCCGCCCTGGAACTCTGCGGCAGATTTTGAACCAAGCAGGGGTCACCGTGGAGCAATTGTTGGAACTTCGCTGAACCTCGAATCGGCCCCGTGACGCCCCTCACCGCAGCAGCGTCGTCGGGACCACGCGCAGCGACGCATCGTCGGCGCCTCAGCCTTCGCCCGCTTTGGCTTCGCTTGGTCATACTCCGCCGCCATCCTCGACCACTGGGAAGCCGCGCCCAATCGCAACCGCCCAGACCAGCGCGTCGCCCCGTCTGGCGTCGCATCGCAAATAGCGGCGGCGTCCTCTTCGAAGCCGCCGTCAAACGCCATGGTAGCCTGAGATCATGCAGTTCTCAGAGTCGATATTCGCCGCGCGCTTCAACATCACGCGAGGGGACCTGGAGGCCTATCTGGCGGAGGCGCTTTCCCAGGGGGGCGACTACGCCGACCTGTACTTCGAATACCTGCTCACCAGCTCTATCGGCATGGACGAATCCATGGTCAAAAGCGCCACCCAGGGCGTCTCCATGGGCGTCGGGGTGCGGGTGATTGCGGGCGAGCGCACCGGGTACGCCTACAGCGACGATCTCTCGCCGGAACGGATTCGCAAGGCGGCGCGAGTGGCCGCCTCCATCGCGGCGGGTCCGAGCAAAATCGAAAAGCTCGGTCTGAACAATGGCGCCACGCACAATCTGTACCCGGTGCTGACCGCCCCGACGGAGACTGCGTTCCTGGAGCGCGTGGAGCTGGTGAAGCGGGCGGACCGCGCGGCGCGCGCCTACGATCCGCGCATTTTCCAGGTGCAGGCCCTCTACGCCGACAACCTCCGCCAGGTGCTGGTGGCCACCAGCGAAGGACTCCTGACCATCGACCGGCAGCCGCTGGCGCGCCTGAGCGTGGCGGCGCTGGCGCGGCAGGATGGCGGCGAGCCGCAGCGCGGGCACGCGGGCGGGGGCGGGCGCGTCGCGCTGGAATTTTTCCTCAAAGAGAAGACCCCCGAATACTTTGCCGTCGAAGCCGCGCGCGAGGCCGTGGTCATGCTGGATGCGGTGGAGGCGCCGGCCGGCGAAATGACCGTGGTGCTGGGGCCCGGCTGGCCGGGAATCCTGCTGCACGAAGCCGTGGGACACGGGCTGGAAGCGGATTTCAACCGCAAGGGAGTGTCGGCCTTCAGCGGGCGCATGGGGCAGAAGGTGGCCAGCGAGTTGTGTACCGTAATCGACGACGGCGCCATCGGCAGCCGGCGCGGGTCGCTCAACGTGGACGACGAAGGCCACGCCACCGCGCGCAACGTGCTCATCGAGAACGGCGTGTTGCGCGGGTATCTTCAGGACAAGCTGTCGAGCACGCTGATGCGCTCGGAGCCCACCGGCAGCGGCCGGCGCGAGAGCTACGCCCACATCCCCATGCCGCGCATGACCAACACCTTCATGCTGGCGGGCGAGAGCCAGCCGGAAGACATAATCCGGTCGGTCCCCAAGGGATTGTACTGCGTGAATTTCGGCGGCGGGCAGGTGGATATCACCAGCGGCAACTTCGTGTTTTCGGCCTCGGAGAGCTACCTCATCGAAGACGGCAGGCTGACGCGTCCGGTGCGCAACGCCACGCTGATCGGCAACGGCCCCGAGGCCCTCCGGTACGTCAGCATGGTAGGCAACGACCTGCGGCTGGACGAAGGCGTGGGCGTGTGCGGCAAAGAAGGCCAGAGCGTGCCGGTGGGGGTGGGCATTCCGACCATTAAGATCGACCGTATGACCGTGGGGGGCACGGGGTGAGCGAGAACCACAAGTGGCCGGAGGCTGGACACCGGAGCTTTGAGTCTGATATGAGTATTCCAGATGCCCCTGCCTCGATTAGTTGCCAAAGGCAAGCCGCCCGCGCCACCACATCCGGAGCCGCCGACCAAGCGGAGTAATCCGGATCGCCTTATTGGGACCGAACAGCCTGCGGTGCGTCCGGAGAAGCCCTACCCACCGATTCCGCCGCCGCCGCCCAGGCGAAAGGACAAGTAGCCGCGAATCGCGCAAAGATGGGATAATCTAGTTGGAGGGACGGTATGACGACTGACGCAGTAACCGGCCAAACCTATCAAGAGTTGAACCGCCTCTACAACATCTTTTGCACCACCAATCTAAACGTCCGATACTACGGCAGCCGCGCGGAGTCGTTTGAGAGTCGCGAGCGGCGACTTCAGATTGCAGTCGCCGCACTGAGCGCCGCCGCCTTGGTGATTTTGCTCTCTACCGGCGCGGAGCCAGCAAGATGGTTCTGTGCAGGGCTGGCAGGCATGGCAACTCTGCTTGCTTCCATTGATCCGTTCCTTGGGTGGAAAGAAAAGGCGCGCGAGATGCACTTCCTGCACCGCGCCCACGGGCAACTCTGCACCCAGATCGAAGCGACCATGACCAAGATCCGGAGATCCGGCGAGATTACCGATGAACTGACGGGCGCTTCGAAGATGGTCCATGACACGTTCGAAAGACTTCAAGCTCTCGACGAGCCGCATCCCGATGCGTCGTTGATCAATCGGCTGGACCAACAGGTCCGGTCGGCGTTTCCTCCCGACTACATCTGGACGAACCTTTGATCCCGCGGCGACAGAAACGGGCCGCTCCCCATGAAGGCATGGACATGATCTCGGGGGGCACGGGGTGAGCGAGAACCATCTTTCCGAGCTGGCGGGCGATGTGGTGAAACGCGCGCTGGAGGCCGGCGCCAGCGACGCCGAGTGCACCATTTCCGAGGGCGACGAGTTTTCGGCCAGCGTGCGCATGCGCGAGCTGGAGAATCTCAAGGAAGCCGGTTCGCGCGGCGCGGGCCTGCGCATCATGATGGGGAAGAAGACCGGCGCGTCTTACACTTCCGATCTCTCGGCGGAAGGCATCGAGCACCTGGTGAAATCGGCCATCGAGCTGGCGGACGTCACCTCCGAGGACCCGCACGCCGGTCTGCCCGAGGCCGAAGAGCTGGGCGCCATCGCGGGCGACCTCCAGCTTTATTCACCGGACGTGGAGCAATTGGAGACGGCCCTGAAGATCCAGACCGCCAGGCGCGCCGAAGAAGCCGCGCTATCGGCCGACCCGCGCATTTCGAACTCCGAAGGGGCTTCCTTCGATACCAACGTGGGCCGCCATATCTTCGCCAATTCGCGGGGATTCGCGGGCGAGTACCGCTCCACTTACTGCTCGCTCAGCGTCGTACCCGTGGCTCGCGACGGCGATTCCATGGAGCGCGACTACTGGTACACCATGGCGCGCGGGTTCGCTCAGTTGGAGGCGCCCGAAGATGTGGGACGCACGGCCGCGCACCGCGCCCTGCGGCGGCTCCACGCGGTGAAGGTGGACACCCAGAAAGTGCCGGTGGTCTTCGAGCCGCGCACCGCCCGCACGCTGCTCGATAACCTCTTCGAAGCGGTGCACGGGATGTCCATCTACCGCCAGGAATCGTTTCTGGCCGGGAAGCTGGGCGAGAAGGTGGCCAGCGAGCACGTGACGGTGGCCGACGACGGCACGGTTCCAGGGCTGTTCGGGACCTCGCCATTCGACGACGAAGGCGTTCCCTCGCGGCGCACCGTGGTCATCGAGCGGGGCGTGCTGAAAAACTACTTGCTGAACACTTACGCGGCGCGCAAACTAGGGATGAAGACCACCGGCAATGCAGCGCGCGGTCTGACCGGCAATGCCGGCATCGGCCACGGGAACTTCTACATGGAAAAGGGCGTCCAGACGCCGGAGCAGATCGTCGCGGGGATTCCCAACGGGTTCTATGTCACCGAGCTGATGGGCTTCGGCGTGAACATCGTGACCGGAGATTACTCGCGCGGAGCGGCCGGGTTGTGGATTCGCAACGGCGAGCTGGCGTTCGCGGTTTCGGAGGTCACCATCGCAGGGAACTTGAAGGACATGCTGCTGGGTCTGGAAGCGGCAGGCTCCGACCTGGAGTTCCGCGGCTCGGTAGCGGCCCCCACATTGAAGATTGGAGAGATGACCGTTGGCGGCAAATAAGACGGCAACGCCCAAGAAGAAGCAGGTCTCGATACCGCCGTTGGCGATTGTGCTCGTCCTCGTGCTGGCGGCGGGCCTGGCAGGATTTCTGTATCTCGACCGCGTCGCCAAGCGGCCCCCTCCCCCTCCCCCGCCACTCACGGCCGAGGCCCGGGCTTACGTGCGGAGTCTGAAGCTCAGCGACGTGCAGATGAATGCGCACGAGAGCTATCTGAAGCAGTCGGTGGTTGAGATTACCGGCAATATCGAGAATGCGGGCGACCGCAAGCTGGCCCTGGTAGAGATCACCTGCGTGTTCTACGATGCGTACGGGCAAGTGGTGCTGCGCGAGCGCGTGGCGATCGTGAGCCAAAAGATCGGCGGCGTCGCCCCGGGCGAGACCAAAGCGTTCCGCCTGCCATTCGACAACATCCCGGAAAGCTGGAACCAGATGCTGCCGCAACTGGTGATTGCGCGCATCGATTTCGGGTAGAAGAAGAGGGGCCGCGCGTGCTTACTTCTTCCCCTTCACTCGTTTGAACTCCTCGCGGATTTCCTGCAACTGGCGGGCGTGACTTTCGGCGTGGCCGGCGTAGCCCTCGAGCAGGCGGAGCAGGGTCATCGGCCCATTCTGGGTGTGGTTGCCGACGCGCTCGAAAGCCGTCTCAGGGAGCCCCTTCAGCAGCTCGTAATTTTCCGCGCGAATGCGCCGGAAGGTCTCCAGCGATTGTTTGGGCTTGCGGCGCGCGTAATCCAGGTTGCGCGCCCACGCATCCTGGTCGAAGGCCACCAGGGTGGGGTTGTCTTCGGCGATCACCTGGCGGAAACGATGCGCGCCCACCATCTCGGCGTCGGCCAGGTGAGCGACAATCTGCCGGATGCTCCATTTCCCCGGGGCGGGAAGGTAATCCTCCTCCTCCCCAAAAACGCCGGTCAGGACCACGGCCAGCAGTTCCGGGCCGCGGCGAAATCGTTCCAATAGCGCTGGTATGTCGGACATGGTATCGACATCCATGGTAATCCGCGCAGCTCAGTGTTGGAAACGCCGCCGGCGCTACAATGAAATCGCCGTGACAGGAACGCTGTTCGACGAACCGGGCGGGTTCGACCGCGAGGGCCTCGCTGCGAAGCTGCGGTTGGCGGCATCCGAGAACATCTATATTGGCGCCAGTTCATGGAAATACGAGGGGTGGTTCGGGCAGGTGTACTCGCGCGGGCGCTACCTTTCGCATGGACGTTTTTCCAAGCGGCTCTTCGAAACCGAGTGCCTGCGCGAATATGCCGAGACGTTCCCCACGGTGTGCGGCGATTTCGCGTTCTACCAGTTCCCTACGGAAGATTTCTGGGGCAGGTTGTTCCGCCAGACGCCGGAGAGCTTTCGCTTCGCTTTCAAAGTGCCGGAACAGATCACGTGCAAGGTGTTTCCGGCGCACGCGCGCTACGGGGCGCAGGCGGGCAAGCCCAACGAAACGTTTCTCGATGCCCGGACGCTCGAGGAAATGTTCCTGCGGCCGCTGCTGCCGCACCGGGCCAAGACCGCGCTGCTGATTTTCGAATTCGGAGCGTTTGGGCGCGGCGCCTTCGCGGATCTGAGCGAGTTTCTCGACCGGCTGGACCCGTTCCTGGCGAGTCTGCCGCCGGAGTTCCGCTACGCCATCGAGATTCGCAATCCCGAGTTCCTGGCGCGGGATTACTTCGCCTGCCTGCGCACGCACCGCGTGGCGCACGTGTACAACGCGTGGTCGAGGATGCCGGAACTGCGCCACCAAATGGCGATTCCCGATTCCGCGCCGGCGGATTTTCTGGTCTGCCGCGCCCTGCTCCGCCGCGCACGGCGGTACGAGGACGCCGTGGCGATGTTTTCCCCCTACACCGAGGTGAAGGACCCCAATCCGGAGGCTCGCGAATCCATGCGCGCGCTGATCGGGCGGGCGCGCGAGAACAAGCAATTCCTTTTCCTTTTTGTGAACAACCGCCTGGAGGGAAATGCGCCGCTGACCATCCTATCGCTTGTGGAGCAGTCCCCGAAGTAAATAGCGTTCGCTGATTTTGGGGCACAGCCGACGATTTCCCATTGCGTGACCGCGTCCACGGAGTCGGTCCACGTTGGACAATTCTCCGGAGCCGCCGCTCAGCGGGCGCATGTTATACTTTTGAATTCACGCCTCACCGAAGGGCCCGTAGCTCAGTTGGTTAGAGCGCTACCTTGACACGGTAGAGGTCTGGCGTTCGAGTCGCCACGGGCCCACCACGTATCCCTTTGAAACCTTGACATTTATGCGCCTTTCCTTGTGGGCATAACAACGACGTTGTCGCGCCGTGGTGCAGAATTGGTGCGAAAACTCGATGAGTTCCCGCCCGCGACGGCTGCCGCCGGTGCCTCCGGGCCGGGCACCTGCTGCTCCTTGTTCCATCGCGCTTGGACGCGTCGGACTATCTCCTCCTGGCGCGGGCGCTGTAGGATGATGTACTCGCTCGTGGTATCCACCTTCGAATGGCCGGCTGTCTTTTGCGCTTCAATCGCCGTGCCGCCGACCTCCTGGAACTTCGTTACAAGCCCACGGCGGAAGGAGTGCATCCCAAAGCCCGGAAAGTCGATCTTTAACTCGCGCGCCGCGGCTTTGAGCGTCTTTCGGATGCCCGAGTCCCAGAGAGGCTCACCTGACCCGTCGGTGCGCGCAAACACGTGGTCTTCCGGGTCGGCGGCGGGCTTCAGGCGGCGATAGTCCTCTAACAACTCCCCGAGCGGGACCTCGCGCACGGAGCCCTCGGTCTTGGGAACATCGATGTCGCCGCGGTAATACCGCTCCTCGATGCGCAGCCAGCCAGTATCGGTGTTGACGTGCTTCCACCGGAGGCCCAGCAATTCCGAGATACGCATTCCGGTGCAATCGAGCGTCTTCAGGATTACTTGGAGCACATGCGGCAACACTTCGAGAAGGGCGACCGTGTTTTCATCCGTGAGGATGCGCCGCTCCCGCGCCCAGCGCTTCTTACCAACCGTGGCAGCTTCGACGGGGTTGCGGTCCTTCCAGTATCCCCAGTCGTGCGCCTTCGTGAAGATTGACGACAGAAGATTCTTCAGATCGACCTTGGTCCAGTAGGACAGGGGTCCGCCGTCCTCCTTCCTGACGCCCGACAAAAAATCGTCCAGCGCTGCGGTAGTGATGTCGCTGAGCTTCCGCCCGCGGAACGCCGGCGGCACATGCTTGTCGAGGTGCTGCTCGTACTTCTTCTTGGCGCCGGCGCCAAGATTGTCCTCGCGCCTGACGTGCTTCTCACGCCAGATTTCGGCGAACTCATCAAATGGGATATGGGAGGCCATGGTGTAGACCTGCCCATTAATCTCCGCGACCTTCGCAGCACGCACGCGCTGCGCCTCGCGCTCCGTGATCTCGCCGCGCTTCTCGCGCTCGTGCGGATCAGTTGTGGTGGTCACGTATCCTAGCAGCCCGTGGCAGAACCCCCTGAAATGCGGCACCGACAATTTCGCGTGTAAGAACGACTGACCGCGCCATCTCGGCGGTTGAAACGTCCGGAGACCGCTGGAGACGCCACACTTGAA
>Ga0181518_10000923_pt1 | contig 31157 bp, 34 predicted proteins | sample PEATcosm2014_Bin_28_FD_119751 | JGI IMG/M metagenome (GOLD analysis project Ga0181518, IMG submission 119751) | Peatland microbial communities from MTU Mesocosm Facility, Houghton, MI, USA - PEATcosm2014_Bin01_60_metaG | ecosystem: Environmental > Terrestrial > Soil > Wetlands > Peat | place...
CCATCTTGCTTGCAACATCACCGTTGATTATTGGTCCATATCTTCGCATGGTTCATCTGTAGCCCTGTCGAAAGTGCCCCCGGCTCGGGCGTTTGGTGGCTTTCTTCTGAGAAAAGGTGACTCGTTTTCGCCGGAACCAGGTTCACCGCCGAGAATACCTTAACCACCTGGAGTTGGGGTTGGCGCACCGGCGGAAAGGGGCGCGCCCCTTTTCGCGGGGGGAGCATTTCCCGGGAAAAGAGGCGGATGACCTGCCGCAGGTGCTGCTGCTTCTGAAGGATTTGCGCGTGCACCCGGAAGAAGTGGCGCGCCCCTTTTGATTTCCGCACGTGCAGTTGGAAAAAGTGTCGCTTCGGATTTCGGATTTCGACCTTCTTTCGGGTTTCGGGTTTCGGACTTCGGATTTCCGCGGCTGCTGCCCGGAATCAAGTTCTGGCGCTAGCGCCGGCGACCTGCTAGTTTGGTTGCGGCTATGAATGCTTGGGGTCGAAAATGGATTGCCGAATGGCTGGAGGGATTGGGCCGCATCACCCTCCTGGCAAAAGAGTCGGTTGCTTCGCTGTTCACCTTCAAGGTGGCCTGGCGCGACCTGCTCTACCAGGTCCATTTCACCGGCGTGAAGTCCCAGTCGGTGGTCCTGGTCACCGGCGCCTTCACCGGCATGGTGCTCGCCGCGCAAGCCTACTTCCAATTCCACAAAGTCAAAATGGACACCGCCACGCTCGCGGTCGTGAGTATTGGCATGTGCAGCGAGCTCGGACCGGTCTTGACCGGGCTAATGGTGGCCGGCCGGGTCGGCGCGGCCATCACGGCGGAGTTGGGCACGATGCGTGTCACCGAACAAATCGACGCGCTGCGCACGCTGGCCACGCATCCGGTGGACTATCTGGTCGTGCCGCGCTTGCTGGCCCTGCACATCGCTCTCCCCCTGTTGACCGCGGAATCCATGGCCGTCGGCATCGGCGCGGGCTATGTCGTGGGGGTTTATTTGTACGGCATCGACCCAACGTATTCATGGTCTAATATGCTGCGGTACACCAACACCGCGCATGTCATGATTGGTTTGATCAAAAGCGTCATCTTCGGCGGTATTGTCGGCTTGATTGGCTGTTACAAAGGGCTCTCTTGCGGAGAGGGCGCCGAAGGCGTGGGACGCGCCACGACGGAGGCGGTGGTGTATGCCTCGATCACGATCCTGATCTCCGATTTCTTCCTCACGCTCACATTGGGCCAGGTTTTTCTTACGCTATGATCGAAGTCCGCGATCTGAAGAAGCGCTTTGGCGCCCATTCCATCCTGGACGGCGTGACCTTTCGGATTGAGAAAGGCGAGTCGGTCGTCATCATTGGCCGCAGCGGCGGCGGTAAGAGTGTCTTGCTTAAACACCTGATCGGCCTGCTCAGCCCCGATGCGGGCCAAGTCCTGATCGACGGCGAGAACATCGTCCCGATGAACGAACGGCAGTTGCTGCGCGTGCGCCGCAAGTTCGGCATGTTGTTCCAGAGCGCTGCGCTCTTCGATTCCATGACCGTGGCGGAGAATGTGGGGTTCGCCTTTCGCCGCGACCGCTCGCTGCCGAAAAAGGAAATCCGGCAGAAGGTGGCCGAGATGCTCGAAATGGTGGATTTGCCCGGCACCGAGGACAAGCAGCCTTCCGAACTGTCGGGCGGCATGAAAAAACGGGTCGGTCTGGCGCGCGCGATTATTTATCACCCGCAAATCATTCTGTATGATGAGCCGACGACCGGGCTGGACCCGATTGCGTCCGACAGCATAGACAAGCTCATCCTGCGGGTTCGCGACCGGCTGGACGTGACGACCGTGGTGGTCACGCACGACATGCGCAGCGCGCGACGGCTGGGCCAGCGCATTATGCTGTTGCACAAACAAAGAATCTACGCGACCGGAACCCCGGACGAGATTTTCAACTCCCAGGACCCGGTCGTACGCCAGTTTGTTGAGGGCGTTTCCGATTCGAAAGAACTCTTCTTCTAGCAATATGGACAAATCACGTCTCGAGTGGAAGGTCGGCTTGTTTGTTTTCGTCAGCCTGGTGCTGTTGGCGGTGCTGCTGCTGCAGTTCAGCAAAGGCCTCACGCTCTTCCATCCCGGGTACGACATCCTGCTCAACGCCCCGAGCGTGGGCGGCTTGAAGACGCGCGCCCAGGTGCTCATGGCCGGTATCCAGGTCGGCACGGTCGCCGACATGAAACTTGCCCCGGATGGCAAGAACGTTATTATTACCCTCCGGATCTACCGGCAATACGAGATCCACAAGGACGCGCACTTTGTGATCGAGCAATCCGGCTTTCTCGGAGATCAATACGTCGCCATCCTCCCCACGAAAAACGAGGGCGGGAAGTTCGGACCCGGCGATGAGGCCAAGGCGGACGCGCCGCTCGACATTCAGGCCGTGGCGCGCTCGGCCGCCGGCTTCATCGAACACATCGACGCTGCGGCCACAAACATCAGCGACGCCTTGATGGACGCCCGCCGCACCGTTTTGAGCGCCCAGGCGCTCACGAACCTCTCAGCCACCTTCTCCAACTTCCACCGGGCGTCCGAACGTTCCCTGGCGATCTTGGACAACCTGAACGCCCTCGTGGAAACCAACCGCCCTTCCATCAGCGCCTCGGTCAGCAACCTTTATTTCTTCTCCGAGCAGCTCAACCAGTCCGCCAATGCCTTGGGGAGCCTGCTGGCGACCAACTCGCCGGCAATCGACGCGGCGGTGAGCAACGTCGAATCTTCCACGGTCACACTGAAGAAGCTGGTCGAGGGGGTGCAGGAAGGCAAGGGTTTGGCCGGAAAACTGCTTGTAAATGAACAAATTGCGGCCAATGTGTCGCAGATTGTCGATAACGTGAGCCTGGTGACCAGCAATCTCAACCGCTTGGGCCTGTGGGGCATCTTGTGGCAACACAAGCCCCCCGGGACGAACGCGCCCGCGTCGGCCTCCAAGCCTTTGACCTCACCCAAGAATTCCTTTAATTGATTTATGGCGCTTTGGGTCATTCGAATTCTATTTGTGTCCATGTGCACCATCGGCGGCTACGCCGTCAGCCAGGTGCGGCCGGAGTTCCTCAACAGCCCTTATAGCGGCCCCCTCGGCATGGTCATCGGCTTCGGCTTTGGCTGGCTGATGATCGCTATCGACGAGATGCTCAAGGGCTTTTCCCTTCGGGCCTTTTCGGCGACGACGTTCGGTCTCCTCCTCGGCACGGTCGTCGCGCTCCTCATCGACCGCTCCGGCCTGTTCGAAAACGTGGAGGAAAGGCCGACGCGCTGGTTGATTCGCCTGAGTCTGTTTCTGAGCTTCAGCTACATTGGCATCGTGCTGGCCATGCGCAGCAACAAGGAAGACTTCTCGCTCATTATCCCCTATGTCCGCTTCGCCCCGCAAAACAAACCGGACAATCTCCTGCTGCTCGATACCAGTGTCATCATCGATGGCCGCATCGCTGACCTGATCGAAGCCAATTTTATCGAGGGCTTGCTCGTCGTGCCGCGTTTCGTCCTGAAGGAGCTCCAGCAAATCGCCGATTCCAACGACGCCATCAAGCGCGCCCGCGGCCGCCGCGGCCTGGAGGTGCTCAATCGCATCCAGCGCAACACCCGCAACGAAGTGAAAATCCACGATGGCGATTTCCCGGATGAGAAGGAAGTGGATGCGAAGCTCGTCCGCCTGGCGCGCAACCTGGGCGCCAAGCTCTATACCAACGACTACAACCTGGGCAAAATCGCCGAACTGCAAAAGGTCAATTACGTCAACCTCCACGACCTGGCCAAATCGCTCCGGGTGGTCCTCTTGCCGGGCGAAATGCTCACCTTGCGCATCGTCCGCGAGGGCAAAGACAAGGGCCAGGGCGTCGGCTATCTGCCGGATGGGACGATGGTGGTGGTCAATAACGCGCAGAACGCCGTTGGCCAGCAGGTCGAAGTGCAAGTCCAAAGCCAGCTTCAGACCGGCGCAGGCGTCATCGTGTTCGCCGACCTCAAGCCGGCGGTCGCGGCGTGAGCCGCTTCGAAGAAGCGACTGACGCCAGGGAATTCCTTGCCTCTGAGACGCCTCCTGATGAGCCCCGGAAAGATTAAGCTCCTTGCCCAACTGAAGCGAATTCTGCCGGCGGGCGAAGTCAGTTTCGCCAGCTCTGTTCTGGCGGAACACGCCGGCGACAAGTGGTTCGCCGCGCATAAGCCGGATGCGGTCGTCCTGCCCCGCAGCACCAAATCCGTATCTGCGCTGCTGCGCTTCGCCCACCGCCACAATCTGCCCGTCACCCCGCGCGGCGCGGGTCATGGCTACGTGGGCGGTTGCGTTCCTGTCCGCGGCGGCATCGTGCTTTCGCTGGCGCGCCTGAACCGCATCAAGGAAATCAGCGCCGCCGACTTTGTGGCCGTGGTCGAAGCCGGCGTTAACACCCAGAAGCTCCAGCAGGAGGTGGAAAAGAAGGGTCTATTCTATCCGCCCGACCCGGCCAGCCGGGCGGACAGTTCCATCGGTGGCAACATCATCACCAACGCGGGCGGCCCACGCTGCCTCAAATACGGTGTCACCCGCGACTACATCCTTGGCCTCGAGGTGGTTCTCGCGGACGGCACGGTGCTGCGGCTGGGCGGGCGCACCCACAAAAACAAGACGGGCTTCGAGCTCCACCGGCTCTTCGTCGGCTCCGAGGGCCTCCTGGGCGTTGTCACCGAGGCCACCTTGAAGCTGATTCCCCTGCCGCCTTATCGCGCCTGCCTCGCTATTGGTTTTGGTTCGATGCGCGCCGCCGTCCGCTCGCTCCACGCCATCCTGGCCGCTGGCTTCCTGCCAGCCGCGCTCGAACTCGCCGACTCATTCACCCTCGCCGCTGCTTTCAAACGCACCAGCAGCGAGCGCCTCCAGGGCTGCCGGGCCCACCTGATCGTGGAACTCGACGGCCAGAAACGCTCCGTGTGCGGCGAACTGGGTCAACTCCAAAGGCTCATTGCGCCCCAAAGGCCCCTGTTTGTCGAAACCGGCCTCGGTGCGAACCAATGCGAAGCCGTCTGGCAGATTCGGCGCGAGTTCTCCTACGCTCTTCGCGACACTGGGCTGACCAAGCTCAACGAGGACGTGGTTGTCCCCCGTGGCCGCCTGGAAGACCTCTTCGCTTTCGCCGCGCGGCTCCAAAGGAAATACGCCCTCCCCGTCGCCTGCTTCGGCCACGCCGGCGACGGCAACATCCACACCAACGTCATGGTCGATTTCAACCAGCCCGGCGCCAAGCGTCGCAGTGAGAACGCCCTTGACGAACTCTTCGCGCAAGTCCTCGCCTGGGGCGGCTCGATCACCGGGGAACACGGCATCGGCCTCGCCAAAAAACGCTGGTGGCCGCTGGCCGTATCAAAAGAAGTGCTCGCCCTGCATCGCACTGTGAAACACGCGCTCGACCCGCGCGGGATTCTCAATCCCGGCAAGTTCGTCTAGGTGAAGCCCCCGTGACGGCTAGGGCATGTTATGAGATACCGATACCCCCAAGAGATCGTTCTGCAGTTGCCAGCGAGTTCCATTAAAGACTACGACGCTTTGATCGAACTGGAGAATAGCATTATAGCGGGCATTGGTAATCTGGGAGAAGTGGACGGCCATGACATGGGAGTCGGCGAAATGAACATTTTCGTTCGCACAGATAATCCAAAACTTGCTTTCGAGAGGATAAAGCTGTTGCTTGGCACCAAGGACCTCATGCCCGACCTCAAAGCTGCTTACCGTGATGTTGGCACGGACAGTTTTACGGTTCTCCATCCAGCCGGCCTCAAGCATTTCGATATTGCGTAGCCGCAATCACCCCTTGGTTTGCCTGTCAGCACTACCCGCTCTTCTGTGCTCCGTTCTCGTGCGGATCGCCTATGCCCCGCCCGGCAACCTGTTCTGCCTCGCCCCCCACTAGGACGACGAATTCCCCTTTCAGCGAGCGTTTCCTGAGCACCTCTAGCAACTCAGCCGCCGTCCCCCGCAAATATTCTTCGAACTTCTTGGTCACTTCCCGCGCGAGCACCACCTGACGCCCGGCGAACAGCTCGCTCAACTCCACGAGCAGCTTCTCGACGCGGTAGGGTGACTCATACAGCACGAGCGTTCCTCCCACGCTCTTAAGCCGCTCCAGTTCTCTGCGGCGCTGCCCCGTCTTGTGCGGCAGAAACCCGATGAAATGGAATTCGTCAGTCGGCAGTCCGCTGGCCGTCAACGCGGCGACCAGCGCGCTCGGCCCCGGCACCGGCTCCACGCGCAAGCCCGCCGCTATCGCCGCCTTCACCACCCGCTCGCCCGGATCGCTGATACCCGGACTCCCGGCGTCGGTCACCAGCGCCACCTTCTCCCCGCGCCGCAGTCGCTCAATGATCTCCTCGCTCCGCCGGGCCTCATTGAACTGGAAATAGCTCAGCAGCGGCTTGGCAATGCCAAAGTGCTTCAGCAATTGTCCGGTCCGCCGCGTGTCCTCCGCCGCCACCACGTCGCACTCCTTGAGCGTGCGCAGGGCGCGCAGCGTGATGTCCTCCAGGTTCCCAATCGGCGTGGCGACCAAATAGAGCGTACCCGGTGTCAGCGGCGGCAAAGTTTCGTTCATGTTGAATTTGGAAATCAGGAAAACAGGAAGCAGGTTCCTGATTTCCTGAGTTCCAAATTCGCCTTATTTCCTACTTCGTAATTCCTCGCTCACTCGACCGCACGAACTGAACCAGATGCTGAATCTCCGGCAGCGCCGGCAGCTCCTTTTCGATCCGGGCCAGCGCGTTCGGGATCGTCAGCCCATCCCGGATAAGAATCTTGTAGGCCTGGCGCATCGCAACCTGGGCTTCCTCGGACACGCCGTTCCTTTCCATTCCCACCTTGTTGGGAGCCCGGGTCTCCGCCGGGTTGCCGTCCACGATCATGTAAGGCGGCACGTCCTGAACAACCTTGGCACAGCCCGCAATCATTGACATGGTCCCAATCCGGCAGAACTGGTGTATCGCCGCCAGGCCGCCCACCACCGCATGATCCTCCACCGTCACGTGCCCCGCCAGCGTCGCCACGTTGGACATGATGACGTGGTTGCCCAGCCGCACGTTATGCGCGATGTGAGAGTAGGCCAGAATGTGATTGTTCGACCCCACCGTCGTCACCTCGCCATCGCCGGTGGCGCTGTGGATGGTCACGTACTCGCGGAAGGTGTTGTGATCGCCTATTTCTGTCCGCGTCAGGCCGCCCTTCCATTTCAAATCCTGCGTCTTTAGCCCAATGCTGGCGAAGGGAAAGATTTCATTCCCCTGCCCCAGCCGCGTGTAGCCGTCAATCACCACGTGAGAATGCAGCCGGCAAGCCGCCCCCAGCTCCACGTGCTCCCCAACGACGCAATACGGCCCTATTTCGCAGCCGGCGCCGATTTGCGCCCTGGGATGAATAATCGCCGTTGGATGAACCATATCGCTCTTCTGTATCGAACTACCCGCCACTCACCGCCGGCATATCATCGTGCTCCCGCTTCTATGCGTCTATGAGCATGAAAGTCACGGCGGCCTCGCTGACGACCTCGCCCTGCACTTTGCACACCCCTTTGGCCTTGCCGATCTTGCCCCGTATCTTCGTCAGCTCCACATCAATCACCAGCACGTCGCCCGGATGCACCGGCTTGCGCCACTTCACATCCTCGGCCGACATGAAGTAGGCGATCTTGCCGGCGTTCTCCACGCTCTTGAGCAGCACAATGCCGGCCACTTGCGCCATGGCCTCCAATTGCAGCACCCCCGGCATCACTGGATGTCCGGGGAAATGCCCCTGAAAATAGAACTCGTTGATGGTGACGTTCTTGATGCCGATAACGTGGTTGCCTTCAAGCTTCGCGACGCGATCCACCATCAGAAACGGATAGCGGTGCGGCAGCAACTGCATCACGCCCTGGATGTCCATAGCCCCATCCTGCGCCTTCGTTTCCTCAGACGCGCCCTCCGCCATCGGCGCGGCTTTGGGCGCCGCCGGGGGCGGGGCGAAGGCCTGCGCGGCCACCAACGGCTTGCGCATTTGCGCCAGAATCCGCCGGACCAGCTCGCAATTGGCCGCGTGCCCGGGCTTGACCGCAATCAAGTGCCCCCGCAACGGCCGGCCCAGCAACGACAGGTCCCCCACGATGTCCAGCATCTTGTGCCGGACAAATTCGTCGGGGTACCGCAGCGGCTCGGTCGTGAGCACCGCATCGTCCCGAATGACCACTGCATTCTCCAGGCTGCCACCCTTGATTAAACCGTTGGTGATGAGGAACTCGATCTCCTCGTAAAAGCAAAACGTGCGGGCGTGCGCCAGGTCCCGCTCCCAGGTCGTGGGCGACAGTTCAAGGCTGTAGAACTGCGTAAACCGTCCCCGTTTGTCCGCGCTCGTGCAGGAGATCTTGAACGCCTCATCCGGGAAGAGCGTCATCGTCGTCTCGCCCATTTCCAATTCGATCGGCGCCGTCACCGTGTACGGTTCCCGGCGCTCGTCTTGGGGCACGATCCCCGCGCTTTGGACCATCTTGCAATACTCCCGCGCGCTGCCGTCCGCGATGGGCGGCTCATTGGCATCCAGCTCCACGATGGCGTTGTCAATGCCGTACCCGGCAAACGTCGCCAGCACATGTTCTACCGTGTGAACGCGTGTGTTCCCCTTGGCCAGTGTCGTCGAGCGGTTGTTCTCGACCACGTTCTCCGCCCGCGCCTCGATTTCCGGTTTGCCCTCCAAGTCCACCCGCCGGAACCGGATGCCGGTGTTCGGCGGCGCCGGAAGAAACGTCATGGTCACCCGGTTGCCGCTGTGCAAGCCGACCCCGGAATAGCTCGCGGGACGATTAAGTGTTTGCTGCTGTACCACGACCCCATTAAACAACCCGCCCGCCCGCTTGGCAAGCGGCAGATGATCTACCTCCGGCCATCATACCACGTATGGCACTCCTCCCGGCTCCGCAGGATTCGCTTGGGCGAGAGCGCGAACCGAACCAGGAATCGGATATACTCCCGCAGCGTGTACAAATGCACCTTCCGCGCCGAGGTCAGCAGCGGGTGCCGATGCAGAATTACAATGCGCTTCTTCTTCTCCCGCGCCAGCCGCTTTAACCGCTGGCTCAGGTCAATTTCCTCGCCGGCAAACAGTTCGTTGTTGAATCCACCCAGCTCCCGGAAGGCCCCCGCTTCACAGAAAATGAATGCTCCCGACATCAAGCCGCCCGCCCGCATGAAGCCGTTACAAAGCCACGCAACCAAATTGACCACCGGATGATGCCCCGCAAATTCCATCGTGCAGCTCCCGGCCAGGCAGCGCCCCGCTTCAATCGCTTCGGCCACATCGTCGAACAACTCCGCACTCGGGTGTGAATCCGCGTCAATGAACAGCAGCCAGTCCCCTGTAGCCGCCGCCGCGCCGCTGTTCCGCGCCCGGGCAATTTGATTCACCGGCTCGAAGACCACCGTAGCGCCTTCCGCCCGTGACAACTCCGCGGTGCGGTCGGTCGAGTTGTTGTCACAGACAATGATCTCGGTGGCCCACTCCCGCCGGGCGAACGCCGCCGTGGCCGCCTTCACTTGGCGCAAGGTCTCGCCAATGAGCCGTTCCTCGTTAAACGCCGGAATGATGACGGAGACGTTCACCAATCACCAATTACCAGTCACAAGTCACCCCTCACCCCGCTTGCGCCGCCGCCGGCTTGAGGGTTACTGCTTGACGCCAGGCGCAGGCGCTTTGGCAGGCGCTTCCGGCGCGGCCTGCTGACGCCGTTTCAAAAGCTCCCGAATGTGCCGGTGCAAGGTTCCCGTAAACAGCCACCCCAGGCACAACACCAGCAGGATGGCGACCCCCGCCACTTCCAGGCGGAACGTCGCGATCTCATCGGTGTAGTACGGTATGAAGGTCGCCTGCCCGAGGCCCACCACAATCGTCGCGACCACCAGCGCCAGCACGCCCCCGCCGATTGCCCAGACCACGCAGTTCTTCCCCGCTCTGTAGGCCATGAAGCCGAACCAGGCCGCCGTCGCCGCCGCTACCGGCCACGGAATCATGCCGATGATACTGTTATTTTCCATATTGCTTAGACCTTAGCCCATGCCAGGCCGTTCGTCGCCAGCAAACATTCCTTACAAAAATGTAATGCTGCGGACAGCTTCCTGAAAGGGTCATATCGCTCCAAGGGGTACAAACAAAAACATAACTGACACAATACAATACTTATGACAAAGATTCTTGATCAATTCAACGTTCGGCTGCTCGCCCTGGGTTTGGGCGCGGCGGCCCTGGTCGCCGGCTCGGCTCTCGCCGTCAGCCACACTGATACCGCTAAAACCATGACCCCGGCCGCTTCAGCCAATCTCGAGGTGGACGAAAGCCCGGTCCCGCGCACCGCCGGCCCCTACACCAGCTTCGCGCCCATCGTGAAGAAGGTCGCGCCCGGCGTCGTGAAGATAGTCATTACCTCCAAGGCCGGCAACGTCGCGGTCCCGGAGTGGCTTGGCTTCAATGATCCCTTCTGGCGCCGCTTCTTCGGCGACCAGTTTGGCCGGCAGATGCCCAACCACCAATTCAACACCCCGCGCCAGCACGGCCTCGGCTCGGGCGTCATCGTCACCAAAGACGGCTACATCCTCACCAACAACCACGTCGTGGATAACGCCGACGAAGTGAAAGTCACCCTGCAAGATGGCCGCGAGTTCACCGCCAAGGTCATTGGCCGGGACCCCAAGTCCGATGTCGCCGTCATCAAGATTGACGCCAAAGACCTCCCAGTCGTCCCGATGGCCGACAGCGACAAAGCTCAGGTCGGAGACATCGTGCTCGCCATCGGCAACCCCTTCGGCGTGGGCCAAACGGTCACCACCGGCATCGTCAGCGCCACGGGCCGCGGCAACCTCGGCATCGAAGACTATGAGGACTTCATCCAGACCGACGCCGCCATCAACCCTGGCAACTCCGGCGGCGCGCTCGTCGATATTGAGGGTCGCCTCATCGGCATCAACACCGCCATCTTCAGCCGCTCCGGCGGCAACCAGGGCATCGGCTTCGCCATCCCCTCTGACCTCGCCCGCAACGTCATGGACAGCCTCATCAAATACGGCCACGTCACCCGCGGCTATCTCGGCGTCATGATCCAGGATGTCACCCCCGCCCTGGCCAAGGAGTTCCAGCTCAAGGAAATGACCGGCGCCCTCGTCGGTGAGGTCGTCCCCAAAGGCCCCGCCGACAAAGCCGGCTTCAAAGACGGCGACGTCGTGCTCGACTACAACGGCAAAAAGGTCACCGACAGCCGCCACCTCAAACTCGCGGTAGGCGAGACCAAACCCGGCGCCACCGTGCCCGTGAAAATCCTCCGCGACGGCTTCAGCAAGACCCTGGAAGTCACTATCCAACAAGTGCCCGGCAGCGAAGAACTCGCCAGGAACAACACCTCGAACGGCCCCGACACCGGCACCCTCAACGGCGTCACCGTCAGCGACCTCGACCCGCAGACCCGTCAGGACCTCAAGCTCCCGGACAGCGTCAAAGGCGTGGTCATCACCGAAGTCCAGCCCGATTCCCCTGCCGCCGAAGCCGGCCTCAAGCAAGGCGACGTCATCCAGGAAATCAATCGTCAGCCCGTCAAAACCGCCGACGAAGCCGTGCGCCTGACCGAGAACCCGAAGGACAAAGTCACCCTCCTCCGCATCTGGAGCAACGGCGGCAGCCACTACGTCGTCGTGGACGAGAGCAAAGCCGGCTGATCTCCCGCCCATAACGCACAAAAACAACCGGGGCGCGGCTTTTGCGAGCCGCGCCCCGAGCTTTTCCGCCGGTCAACCATCTTGCCCGAACACAGCCTTTTCGGGACCTAAACCGCCGGGTTCATGCTGTAAATCTTCCTTTTCCTTAAGGAAATCGAAGTTTTCTGCTGTAAAATGGAAATCTCCTGTAGGAAATCCTCGTTTTACAGCAGGAATTCGGCGAGGCATGTGTCGCCATCGGCCTTTTCCAGGTGGAACCCGTCGTTTCCCGCACAGAACCTGGCCTTTTCCGGGCGGAACCCGGTGGATTACTGAGTGACCGGCGCGTATTCCAGCTCGCCCGGAAGCCGTGCGAGCATGAACTGCGCGAGAATTCCCTTGCCAGCCCTCCCGCCCCAGGTGTAGAACCAAACTCGTGAAGAAGCCCAATCCGGTTTGTTTATGCGGCTTGGGCTATTGTGAACAAATACTGTTAGGCAGAAGAATATGGCACTCGCAAATAACGAACACTGGGGCGGGCCCACCATCAAGAAGAGTGATCTCAGCTTCCCGCTCACAATCGAAGAGAAAATACGTATCTTTGAAGATCGCGTGCTCGGGTGGCAGCTTAAGATCGGTTTGTCCTGCTATCGCACAGTCCCTGATGGTGGGTTCGGCGCACTGTATATCACTCTCTCATATTTTGAGCTGTTCGCCCGATACAAAAAAGGAAGTGTCGATCATAAGAAGCCGGGCGCCAAATTCCGATATGGCTTTGCTGATTTCGCCAAAAGCACAGGATTTGCCTCAGAGCCAGAATATCTGACAGTTCGCGATTTGCTCTACGAGGGAGCCCGATGCGGCCTTTACCACATGGGCATGACGAGTAAGAGGGTCTTCATCGAAGGGAACAGGCCGAAAATGTTTAATTACGACGCTCCGCTTGCACGTCTCGTCATCGATCCGGAGAGATTGATCCTGGCGATGATCACTCATTTTCAGGCTTACGTTGCAGCTCTTCGCGGTCCGGGAAATACTGCGCTCCACAGGAAGTTCGTTGCGAAGTTCGATCACGACATCCTGCCGCAGATCACATGAAAGAGCCTAGATCGCCTCGCCGGGAGGATTGCCCTCCCGGCTCACACACCATGACCTGCGAGTCGGGTCAGGCGATTCCGGCTACCGCCAGCGACCGCCGATCCAGACATAGCCGTGGCCGCGTCTCCCCCAATGGCCGCCCACCCAAATGGCGCCCGGCCGTGGCCGGACTATCCATTGGCCGCCAATCCAGACCCAGCCGCCGTTCCAGCCCCAATAACCCGGCGCCCAGACATAATAGGGACCCGGAGAGACCGGAACGACCTCCACTTGAGGCGCGGGTGGTGCTGAGGGAGCCACGACGGTCGCCTGCGCCTGCACAGCACCCGGAGCCGGCGGAGGTTGTTGCCAATCCGCCGTCGGCGCCGCCGGAGCCGCTCCCGCGCCGCTGTTGGGGGGAGGCTGGGCCGGCGGCGGATAGGCCGGCTGGCCGGCGTAAGCCGGTTGAACGCGATACACCGGCACATATTCCACTTGGCGCTCCACGCAACCCGTGGCCAGTGCCCCGACACCCGCGAGCGCCAGGCCCGCGGTCCATAAGTTAGCTTTCATGACTTCGGATGCTAGCCGTTCGTCACCTCGAGTGCAAGGCAATCCGGTTGCCTTCGCTGTCCAGCACGACGGCGCGGAAGCCGTATGGGCCAATCTGGTGCTTCGGTTGGAACACTTTGCCGCCGTTCGGCTCGACCGCCGCGACAGCCTGGTCAAGCCGCCCCTGGCAGTTGAAGTAGAGCAATGGCCCGTGCCGTGATGGTTCATTGCCCTCACCACCCGGTGAGAGGCATCCGCTCACCCCATGCTCCTCCGCGTGCGGCAGGACGGCGAAGGTCATGCCCTCATGTTGCTCCTTCTTGACCGGCGCGCCGAGCACCGCCGAGTAAAACCGGATCGCCCGATCAAGGTCCTTCACCGGGATGTCGCACCAGACGATTTGATTGTCGCTGCAAGTGGCATGTTTATCGAGTGGCTGGATGACCCCCAGAGCCGCTCCCTGAGGATCCTGCAACACCGCGATCCTTCCGACCGTCGGCACATCGGATGGCGGCATCGTCACCTTCCCGCCGGCCTCCCCTGCCTTCTTCGCGGTCGCATCCACGTCCGCGACCGTTACGTAGCCAAGCCAATGCGGAGGCATATCTTCGCTCGGGCGCTTCATCAGGCCGCCCACGCCCTTCCCCTTGTTCTTCCAGACCGTGTATTTCACGCCCGCGCCGGGGAAGTCCTCCGCCTGCCATCCGAACACCGCGGAGTAAAACTTGGTCGCGCCGGCCTTGTCGCTCGTCAGCAGCGCGTTCCAGCAAAACTTGCCCACTGACAACGGCTGCTGCTGCGTCTCTGAACCAACGCCCAGGTGCCGCTCCAGTTTGTCCAGGCATCCGTTCCAGCCCTGGTTGTGGTCCTCCTTCACTTCCTCGCTCGGCAATTGTTCGTGAGTGACTTGAATCTCCGTTGCGCCCGTTCGGTCGAGAAACTCCACCGTCACCTGCGACTCGCCGAAGTCCAATTGCGGATGGCCGCTGAAGCTCCAGGTATAGACCAGTTTACTGGGCCGCTTCACCTCGCGGAAGAGGCCGTCCAAATTGATTTCCCCCATTTTCTCCGACTTCACCCGGAAATGATAATCTCCACCCGGGCGGAGATTGACCTTGGCCAATACCACTTGGCAGGTCTCCGGCCCAAACCATTTGAGGATGTCGGCCGAGGTCGTCCAGGCCGCAAAGACTCGTTCGCGCGGCGCCTTGATCAGGCGCGTAACGCGCAGTGTCGTGCTCTGTTCCATTGTTGCGATCATAATAATGCTTTCTGTTAATTGTTAATGCAGTTAAAACGTAGCCCTTCGGGCCGGGCTGGGCTACTGGGGTGAACACCTACCTTGTGGCTGCGTGGGTCTTGTGGCCGCCTCGTGGGATTCGGGTGGCCCGAACCACGAACCGCGCGTTTCAACGAACGCTTGCCACCCCCGCCCAAATCTGCAACCGTTGTCCCCGACAGCAGATCAACGTGGATTCACAGATGTAACGACGTAACCGTGTAACTCATTTAACTTCTTTAACCCGCTTAACCCATTTAACCTCAAGTCTATGAACACCATCACCTCTCTCAAAACCGTCACCAAGAACGTCAGCCCCCTCGTCGAAGCCGCCCTCCAGGATTCCGGCGGCTTGTTGCGCCTCGCGCCCAATTGGGTCCCCCGCTCCTTCCTCCAGCCCGGCCTCCGCATCAAGCTCCACCCCGACGATACCTATGCCTACGGCGCCAACCGCGGCGGCATTGACGAGCGCTGGTTCGGCTCGACGACCGAGGCCGCCAACGAGGGCCGCGTCCCCGACGAGGGCCTGAGCTACTGCATCGCCGGCAAGGAGCGCTTTACCCTGCGCCAGGCCGTCGCCGACTGCGGCGCCACCATCGTCGGCAAGGCCCTCTGGAAGAAGTATGGCAAGTGGCCGGTCTATTCCAAGTTCTTCGACAACATGGGGCCAATCCCCTTGCACATGCACCAGAATGCCAAACAGGCCAAGCTCGTCGGGCAGGAAGGCAAGCCCGAGTCCTACTACTTCCCCCCGCAGCACAACAACGTCGGCAACAACTTCCCCTACACCTTTTTCGGCCTCGAACCCGGCACCACCAAAGGCCAGGTCCGCAAGTGCATTGAGGACTGGAACAGAGGCGACAACGGCATTCTCGACCTCTCCAAGGCGTATCGCCTGAAGCCCGGCACTGGCTGGCTCGTCGGCCCCTGCATCCTCCACGCCCCCGGCTCCTTCTGCACCTACGAACCTCAATGGGGCTCCGACGTCTTCGGCATGTATCAAAGCATGGTCGAAGGCCGCTACGTCCCCTGGGAACTCCTCGTCAAAGACATGCCCAAAGACAAACACAAGGACCTCGACTTCATCGTGGAGCAGCTCGACTGGGATTCCAACGTTGATCCCAACTTCAAGGACAACCACTACCTCGAACCCGTCCCCGTGGCCGACATACGCAAAGAAGGCTTCGTGGACCGGTGGATTGTCTATGGCAAGATCAACGGCGAACAGCTCTTCACCGCCAAGGAACTGACCGTCGAGCCCGGCACCCGCTGCGCCATCAAAGACAAAGGCGCTTACGGCCTCATCTGCGTCCAAGGCACCGGCAAAATCAACCGCCAGCCCCTCAACAGCCCCAAGCTCATCCGCTTCACCGAGCTGACCGAGGACGAATACTTCTGCACCGAAGACGGCGCCAAAGCCGGCGTCACTTTCCAGAACACCAGCGAGACCGAGCCGCTCGTCTGCCTCCGCTACTTCGGCCCCGAAGTGAATCCCGACGCCCCCGCGATGGGCGCTTACCGGAAGAACAACTAACCCCCGCAAGGGAGGGCGAGCGTCCCCGCGAGCCCAAACATCTGCCGGAAACGGGGCTCGCGAGGACGCTCGCCCTCCCTGTAGATGGCCGGGGTGCCGTTTTCAGGTGTAGCTGGTCTGCGTTATGCTCACTCCGACCCTGCTTGAGCATCAGTGTCACACAGTTGCCAATGACATCGCCTGCCCCGATGAACGGGGAAGTGTACTCATGGAAACCCCTCCTCAAGGCGCTTGCGGTTCTGGCCGGTTACAGCGCTGCGCTCTTCGCAGCCTGCGCGGCAGTCTATGTCCGTCAGCTCAATTTCCAGGGGACGGACATTCAAGCTGACGCCGGGATGTATGCCTTTGGCGACAGTTTGCTTTTCGTCGCCGTCTTTGGCGGCGTGGCGCTTTTCCCGACCGGGCTGGGGCTTTACTTTCTGCGGCCCCTCCGGGTCTTCTGGACCATTCTGGCGATTGCCTCCCTGGCGCTGGCCGCGACCGGCCCGGTCAGCGTCGCCGTGGTCGCGTTTATGTCCAGCCTGCCAAATCCACCGTTCTTCGTGCAGGCGTGTCTATTCTTCAGCCTGATGCGAGTGCTTGGCGCGCCCTTGCTGGCCGCCACGTTCCTGCTCGGCGGCTGCCTCGCGCCGACCCGCTTTGCCCGCTGGGCGTTGCTGGGGGCAACCGCGATTGAGGGCGCGGTAGCCGCGTACGCCATCTTCCATTGGTACATAGGGCCCTGTTTTCTTTGATTCACGGTTGGCGCCGGCAGGCAAAGCCGCTTTGGGAGGGCGAGCGTCCTCGCGAGCCCAAACATCTGCGGGAAATGGGGCTCGCGAGGACGCTCGCCCTCCCGAACAAGCGCGCTTGCGGCTTTGCCGCGTTGTTCGCCGTCAACCCGCCAGGCGGGCTGGACTTTTACGAGCGCTTCGGTGATAGTTTGGGCATGACGGCAGAACAAGTCAGAGAGGCGCGAGAGAAGGCCCCCTTCAAGGCTTTTACCATTTATTTGTCAGACCAGAGGCGATTTGAGATTCCCCATCCCGATTTTGTGTGGGTCATGCCGGGGGGGCGGACCATCGGCATAGCACATGAGAACGGGGCCGCGGAAATCGTTGATCTCATGCATGTCACCAGCCTCAAGCTGAACGGCATTGAGGCGGCTTGAAGCTGAACAATGCTTGCTCAGCTCGGATTCTGGGTGGCTGGCGGGGCCTGCGGCTTCTTCTTGCGTTGGTGCCGGGCTACTAACCTCTGTGTAAGCACGTAGGAGAGGAGGGCGAACGGAGCGGCGCACACGGCCGATCCGACCAGCAAAGGTTTTCCGACCGTGAAGAAGGTTGTCCAATGCCGCCAGTGCCCCTGCAAGTGCATCCTGACCAGCGGCGGCGGCAGATGATGCGGCTGGCTCAAGAGCCAGAAGCCCACGTCGTACTCCAAGCGGAAAACTGCCGGCATCAGCGGCAGGAGGACGTCGTGCGCCGCGCTGGCAATGACCGCCGCGATGATGTTGCTGCCCGTCAGCCAGGCGAAGAGGATGGTCAGGATTGTCTTCAGGCCGAACAGGGGAGTGAAGCCGATGAAGATGCCAATGGCCACGCCGCCCGCGATGGCCTCCGGCGTGTCGCGAATCGCGAGCAGCTTCAGCGAATGCTCTTGGAACCAGCGCTGCGGGTTCATGCTCTATTCCAACCGACGATTGAATGCCACGGCATCCTTATACCGTAGTCCGCTGCCGCCGAAGATGTCCAGCGCCGAACCGATGGTCAGGTCAACCTTCCCCTCCCCCAGCCGCGTTACCGCTTCCAGGTCCGCCAGCGAGCTGGCGCCGCCCGCGTAGGTAATCGGGATCGGCGACCATTGCCCGAGGCTGGAGACAAGCTCCTGATCAATGCCACGGGACTGCCCTTCGACATCAACGGCGTGAATCAGAAACTCCGCGCACCACGCCGCGAGCTTCTCCAGGCTCTCGCGGCTGAGCGCCAGGTCGGTGAACTTCTGCCAGCGGTCGGTGACGACGAAATAACCCTCGCCGCGCCGGCGGCAGCTCAGGTCCAGCACCAGCCGCGCCTTGCCGACCGCCTCGACGAGCTGCGAGAGGCGTTCCCAGTCCACCTGCCCGCCGCGGAACACCCACGAGGTGACTATGACGTGCGAAGCGCCCGCATCCAGCCAGGCGCGCGCGTTGTCGAGATTGACCCCGCCGCCGATCTGCAACCCTCCGGGATAAGCCCGCAGCGCCGCTCGCGCTTCGGTCTCATTGCCCGGGCCGAGCATGATCACGTGTCCGCCTTTTAGGCCGTCGCGCTGGTAGAGTTCGGCGTACCAGGCGGCAGGCCGATCGGAGACAAAGTTCGTCTGCAACCGGCCCGGCCCGGCACCCAGGGTGCCGCCGACGATTTGCTTCACTTTGCCCTCGTGCAGATCAATGCAAGGACGAAACACGCCAAATGCTAAGGTCTGGAGTCTAAAGTCTAAAGTCTAAAGTCTAAAGTCGCCAATGGGATAGCACTACAAAGGCAGAGACGCAGAAAGTGAATGGTGACTTGTAATTAGTGACTGGTGAGCAGCTCCGCGCCCCAGCTTCTTTTGGGTCTTGGCGCCAATCCCCTTTCTCCCGGATACGGCTCGCCGACGCTTGAAGGCCGCCTTGAAAGCTGCCAAAATAGTCCCATGCGCCGCAGCCTCACACCGCTCCTGCTTCTGATGCTCGCCGGCTGTCATTCGCCCCGCGAAGCAGCCTCTCCGCCTCGAACCGGCCAGAACGCTGCGCGTTATCCAAGCCATTGGTGGGAGCCGGTGTCCAGGGAAGGCGCGCCGGCGTGGGAAATCCTGCCGCAGGAGGCCGGCCCCGGCGAAGTGATTCTGTCCAAGCGCAATGAGCTTGGCTTGCTGTCCAACTTTGCCGCAACCCCGTTCACCTTTCGCGGCCAGCGCTACGCCAGCCTGGAAGGCTTTTGGCAGATGATGAAATACCCCGAGGGTCCCGACGACCCGCGCGCTACCTTTCCCGGGCTGCACTGGACCTTCACCCGACAGCAGGTAGCGCAATTGACCGGTTTTGAGGCCAAACGGGCGGGCACGCTCGGCACAGAGAATATGAAGAAGATGGGCATTGCCTGGGTAACATTCGAGGGCAAACGATTCGAGTATAAACCCGCCGTTCCCGGCGAGCATTACCGGCTCATTGCAGCGGCCACCCGGGAGAAGGTTCGCCAGAACCCCGAAGTAAGGAAAGTCTTGCTCGCAACGGGCAACCTGGTCCTCAAGCCCGATCATCAGCAGGAACCCAACGCGCCTGCGGCCTGGCGCTATTACGACATCCTCATGCAGATCAGGGCCGAGCTCCGTCGGGAGAGGTAAGTTTGGATTGCCAGTTCCCGAAGGCAGTCGCGGGCTGGGCAGCCGTACCACCATTGCCACTGGAGCGAGTTCCCTCTCCCCCGACGAAGGAGTGGGGGGTCAGGGAGGGGCATTTCAACCGCGTCGTTGCTGCACTCCCGAGCCCCTCTCCCCGCTCGTCCCTCGCGGGGAGAGGGAGCCGCGCGCTGGTGACACCGACAAGATGCGAACTTGCGGGCTTCTCGTATTATTTTGCTCTGGCATTCCCTGGCCGGGTTGTCTTTCCTATCCGGGTCGGTCGGTGTTCATCGGTGCCTAAAACCAACATGAATCACACTAAAGTCTCTGCCGCGCGCGTCCGCCAAATCCTGGCCGGCGCGCGCCGAACCCGTGTCCTGGTCGTCGGCGACGCCATGCTCGACCATTTTGTCCGGGGCAGCGTGGCGCGCATTTCGCCGGAAGCGCCCGTGCCGGTGGTGGATTTCGAGGACGAGAACTTCATGCCCGGCGGCGCGGCCAACGTCGCGCGCAACCTGACCGCCCTCCGGGTGCCCACGGAGTTGCTCGGGGCCGTCGGCCGCGACTCGGCGGCCAGACAACTGAAAGAACTTCTCAGCGAATACCACATCGGCTGCCGTGGTTTGCTCGAAGACGCCGGCCGCGCCACCAGCGTCAAAACCCGCATCGTAGCCCACAAACAGCAGGTCGTCCGCATCGACCGCGAGACGCGCGACGGGCTCAACGCCTCTCTCACCGAGCGATTAGTCGGCACGGTGCAAGCGATGATTCCGCGCACCGCGGCAGTTATCATGGGCGATTATGGCAAAGGGGTCGTCACCCAACCGCTGCTGGACGAGCTCAAACGCATTTGCCGCGCCCACGGCGTCTGGCTCAGCGTCGATCCCAAGCCCGTGCATCATCTCGACTTGTCCGGGCTTTCGCTGATCACTCCGAACCGCAAAGAAGCCTTTGAACTGGCCGGCCTGCCGGATGAAACGCGGCACAACCATCCGTTCGCGGACACCAACCTCAAGCGCGTCGCCGAGCGGCTGTTGAACGAACTCCGGCCGGCGGTGCTGTTGATCACGCTCGGTGAACTGGGCATGTTGCTTTGCCGGCATGGGCAGAAGCCGTTTCATATTCCGACGGTGGCGCAGGAAGTGTTCGACGTGTCCGGGGCCGGAGACACGGTGATTGCGACGTTCACGCTGGCAATTGCGGCGGGGGCGTCACCGCTGGAGGCGGCGATTATTTCCAATCACGCCGCCGGCATTGTGGTCGGCAAGATTGGCACGGCCACGGTCGCCCCCGAGGAATTGCTGGCGAGCTTCAAACCGCAGCGCTGACGTATTCAGTTTCTGTTTGTCGAATGCTGATTCTGCCACGAAGGTTGGACCATGACAGGGACCAAAGTAACCGCTGAAACCATTCGCGCGATGAAGGTGCGCGGCCAAAAGATCGCCGCACTCACCGCCTACGACTGCCCGATGACCCGGTTGCTGGATGAAGCGGGAGTTCCGCTGATCCTGGTCGGCGATTCGCTGGGCATGGTGGTGCTGGGCTACCCGGACACCACGCATGTCACCATGGCGGAAATGGAACATCACACCCGCGCCGCCGCCCGCGCCAAACCGCGCGCCCTGCTCGCGGCCGACCTCCCCTGCCGCAGTTACGACACCGCCGCGGACGCCCTGGCGAATGCCAAACGCCTCATCGCCGCCGGCGCGGAAGCGGTCAAAGCCGAGGGCGGTTGCGAGATTCTGGAGCAGGTCCGCGCGATTGTCGTCAGCGGGATTCCTTTCCTGGGCCATCTCGGCATGTTGCCCCAGCATGTGCTCGAGGAGGGCGGTTACCACGTCAAAGGCAAGAGCGAGCCCGAGCACCAAAGGTTGCTGGCGGACGCCCACGCGCTGGCACAGGCGGGCGCCTTCGCCGTCGTGCTCGAACTGGTCACACCGCGGGTTGCCAAGGAACTCACGCAACAGCTTCCCATCCCGACCATCGGGATTGGCGCGGGGCCGGACTGCGACGGGCAAATTCTGGTCACACCCGACCTGCTGGGCATGTTGCCCTGGTTCAGCCTCAAACACGTGAAGCCCAAGCTCAATGCCGCCGAGCAGATGCGGACGGTGGTCAAGGAATGGAAGCAGAGCGTCGAGGCAGTGAAGGGTTGAAAGGTTAAAGGGTTAGAATGAAGAAACTGACACACATTGACACGCGCGGGGAGGCCAGCATGGTGGATGTTTCAGCCAAGCCGGTGATGTACCGCGAAGCCGTGGCCAGCGGAGAGGTGCGCTTGCAAAGAGCCACGCTGAAACTCATCGAGTCCCAGACGATTGCCAAAGGCAACGTTCTGGCCGCGGCGCGTCTGGCGGGCATCCTGGCGGCCAAGAAAACCGGCGAACTCATTCCCCTCTGCCATCCCCTCCCCCTCACGCATTGTGAGGTCAATTTTGCCATCCCCAAGACCCGCGACCGGATCGTCATTGCCGCTGCGGCCAGAATCGCGGCCCAAACCGGCGTGGAAATGGAAGCCCTCACGGCGGTGAGCGTGGCCGGCCTCACGATTTACGACATGTGCAAGGCGGTGGACAAGACCATGCGCGTGACCAACATCAGGCTGGTTTCCAAGACGAAACGCTGAAGTGGTTGCACTTGTTGCATGGTTGCATGGTTACATCGGCTTCCGGCTCTGCGCCTCATGTAACTCATGTAACCGATTTACCCCATTTAACTCACGCCCAATATGCAAATCCAAATCGGCATTATTACCATCTCGGATCGGGCGTCCCAGGGCGTTTACGACGACCGCGGCGGCCCGGCGCTGAAGGCGGCAGCGGAGGCTTATGGCTGGAACGTGCTGGCCGAGTCGCTGGTCCCGGACGAGAAGCAAGACATCCAGCGCGCGGTGCGCGAGCAGATTGCGCGGGGCTGCCAGATCATCCTGACCACCGGCGGCACCGGCGTGGCCCGGCGCGACGTGACGCCCGAGGCGGTGCGCGAGATCGGCGGACGCGAGCTGCCGGGCTTTGGCGAAGTCATGCGGCTGGAATCGTTGAAGCTCACGCCGAATGCTATTCTCTCACGGAGCCTGGCCGTCGTGGTGGAGAAGACCCTGGTGATCTGCCTTCCGGGCAAGCCCAAGGGGGCCGTCGAGTGCCTGGGTTTTGTCGCCGGGGCCATTCCGCATTGCATTGAAGTCCTGCAGGAAACGCCGACGAGTTGTTAGCCCGGAATCCTCATACCTCGCACAAACCGCTTACAGGGTGTAGCCGCCGACGGCAGTCGGCGCCATCTCTCGGGACTGAAAATCAGCGCCGACTGCCGTCGGCGGCTACACGCTATGAAATTTCCCGGTTAACCGGCTATAGCAGGAACTTTTTGCCACGGCGGTTGTTGACGGTTAGAATCTGCGTATGGACCTGGATTCATTAGTCAATCTGGCGGCCACGAACGGCGCCAGCGATTTGCACCTGGAAGCGGGGCTGCCGGCGGCACTGCGGATTCGCGGCTCACTGCGCACCTCGGGCGAACCCCTCCCGGGGAATCTGCTGCTGGAGATGGCGCGGCGCGTGATCGGCGACGAGGACTGGCCGCGGTTTCTGGAGCAGAAGTCGTTCGACTGCTCCCGAAACTTTCACGGCGTGCGCTGCCGCATTAACATCCTCCAAACCTCCCGTGGCGTCGGTTTCGCCATCCGCCTGCTCTCTACCTTCACCGCGACCGTCGAGAAGCTCAATTTGCATCCCGACTTCAAGAAACTGGTCGCCGCCCACAACGGCTTGATCCTGGTCAGCGGGGCGACGGGTTCCGGCAAATCCTCGACCCTGGCCGCTTTGATTCAGGAGATCAACGTGACCGACACGCGGCACATTGTGACGATTGAGAGCCCTATCGAATACACCTTCCGCCCGCGCCGCGCCTACATCCGCCAGCGGGAGGTCGGACGCGACACGCCCAGCTTCGAGCAGGCGCTCATCGATTCCCTGCGCGAAGACCCCGACGTGCTGATGGTGGGCGAGATGCGCGACCCGGAAACCATGCGGCTAACGCTCAGCGCCTCCGAGACCGGGCACCTGGTGATGGCCACCGTCCATTCCTCGACCTGCGTCGAAGCGCTGCAACGGGTGGTGTCCGCCTTCCCGGCCGAAATCCAAAGCAGCGTCGCCGCGCAACTGGCCGATTGCATGCTGGCCGTCATCTCTCAGCGCCTGCACTTTCGGCCCGAACTAAACATCCGTGTGCCGGAATGCGAGATTCTCGTCCCGACTCATGCGGTGAAGAACTTCATCCGCAACCGCGACTTCTTTAAGATCACCTCCTCGCTGGAGACGGGCGCCGAGCATGGCATGTGGACGGTGCAGCGGTATCGGACGTGGCTGGACAGCCGCAAGAACTGGTTTATACCCGGGCAAAGCCCCGAAGCGGCCGATGCCGAGCCGGGCGAAGCCGGGCCGCCCCCCGCGCGCCCGCCGGCCTTTCCCATCGCGCCCAAGCCTTCGAGGCCCGAGACCAAACACGTTTCGCCCTCACGCGTGCCGGGCACCCAGGCGCCTGCGAGGATCGAGATTGAGCCCGGCGAGAGCGAATTCGGGAAGATTCTCAAGCGACCCGGTGAACAGTGAACAGTCATGGTTGCTCCTCATCCGTCTGTGCGTCCCGTTGCTCGTGGCGGTCGCGCTCGGAGGCTGTGTCACCAAAAGCAAGGCCAACGCCCAGGCGCGCGCCGCCTATATAGCCGGACAGCAGCAGGCAATGACGAGAATGCAGCAAACTCAGACCCTGGGTCAGGGGCCCTGCGTGACGGTAAATGGCGAGGTCCGGAACCGCGTCGTTCCCTGGACGGAAGGTCTGACCCTGGCCAAGGCCGTGCTCGCCGCCGATTACTACGGCGCCAAAGACCCGGGCCAGATCATCATCGTGCATAACGGCATGGCGACCCGCGTTGATCCCAAACAATTGCTGAGCGGGGTGGACATCCCGCTGCAACCGGGGGACGTGGTGCAGCTCATGCCGCAGGCCGCAGCGCCGAAACCATAACCCGCACTTCACTTTCTTCGTGCCCTTCGCCGGGGGCTGGCTTATACGTTACCGCCATGACCGAGCCCGAGCCGCTTCAGCAAACCAGCCGCACCTATGTGCGCTTTCGCCAACGCACGCTCTCCTATTTCTCCGGCTGCGACTACTTCCGCCTCGCCAGCCATCCGCGGGTCATCGCCGCCTTGCAGGCCGGCGTGAAGAAATACGGACTGAACGTCGCCGCCTCACGGCTGACCACCGGCAACCATCTGCTTTACCGTGAACTGGAAGCGCACCTGGCCGGCTTCTTCGCCGCAGAGAGCGCCCTGCTGGTCTCCAGCGGTTACATGACCAATCTGGTGGTCGCCCAGGCCCTGGCGGGCAATTTCTCACATGCGCTCATTGATGCGGGCTCGCATCCGTCTCTGTCGGACGCGGCGCGCTTCCTGGAATGCCCCGTGCTTCAGTTCAAGTCCCGGGATGCCGAAGCCCTGGCCCGCTCCGTCCGGCGCTGCGGTCCCCAGTCGAAGCTGCTGGTGCTCACCGACGGGATGTTTTCGCAGGACGGCTCAGCCGCCCCGCTGGCCGAATACCTGCAGGTGATTCCCAAAGACGCGCTGATCCTTGTGGACGACGCCCACGGCGCCGGGGTCCTGGGCCGCACCGGCCAGGGCGCGCTCGAACATGCGGGCGTGGGCCGCCGCCGCATCATTCAAACTGTCACGTTGAGCAAGGCGTTCGGCGCTTATGGCGGCGCGATTCTCGGAACCGCCCGGTTCCGCCAGCAAATCTTGGACCGGAGCCGGATGTTCGTCGGCAGCACCGCCCCACCCTTGCCGCTGGTCAACGCAGCACTGGAAGGCGTGCGGATACTCAAGGCGGACAAGGGCCTGAGGCGAAGACTGGTCGGGAACGCAGCCTACGTGAAAGCCGCCTTGCGCGAAGCTGGCCTGCCGCTGGCCGAAACGCCCGGGCCGATTGTGCCCCTGCTCCCCCGGCGCGCGAGTGAAGCGGCCCGCTTGAACCGCGCTCTTCTGGCAGCGGGCATTTACCCGCCGTTCATCAAGTATCCCGGCGGCCCCCCGGGCGGCTACTTTCGCTTTGTCATCTCCAGCGAACACAGCCGCCGCCAACTCGACGCCTTGGTCAAGGTCTTGCTTCCTTATTCGTAGCAAAATGGGTTTCTGAATGCAGAGCGCTCGCTTCACAGGTTGCCCTTGAGTTGCACTGATCCACCTTTATCCTCCCGCGCCAAGAATGTCGGTGACTGAAATCCTGGGGCTAACGGTCGCCGCGACAGCGGGCGGCGCGATCAATGCCGTGGCCGGCGGCGGGACGCTGGTGACGTTTCCTGCGCTGCTCGTCTTTGGCACACCGCCGATCATTGCCAACGCCACTAGCACGCTGGCTCTGGTCATTGGCACCTCGGGGGGCATTTACGGTTACCGGAGACATCTCGACCCCATCCGGCCCTGGCTCTGGCGCTTTGCGCCCGTCAGCGCCGTCGGGGGGTTGATCGGCGCCGTCCTGCTCACCTGCACCAGCAACCAGACCTTCTCCAAACTGGTGCCGTTCCTGATCCTGTTTGCCACCGTGCTGTTCCTGGCCCAAGGCACCTTCCGGCGCTTGGCCAACTTCGGCGCCCAGGCCTCGCGCGAAGGGAAACATCCTGCAGTGGGCGGAGCCATTCTGTTCCAGCTCGCGGTGGCCATTTACGGCGGCTACTTCGGCGCCGGCATCGGCATCCTCATGCTCGCCTCCCTGGGGTTCATCGGCTTGAGCAACATCCACGAGATGAACGCCCTAAAGACCATGCTCACCTCGCTGATCAACCTGGTCGCCGCGGTGTGGTTCATTCTCGCCGGCCTGGTTCACTGGCCCAAAGCCGGGGTGATGACCGCGGGAGCCTTGCTCGGCTACTTCCTGGGTTCCCATTACGCCCAACGAATTCCGCAGCAGCGCGTCCGGCAAATCATCACCCTCATCGGCTTCCTCATTTCGGCGGCGACCTTCTACAAGGAATTTGTTCATTGAACTCCCGCGCGCGCACCCGCGCCGCTTCACCGATCCCCTTCTCCACTCCTCTCCCGCTGTGGGCGGTCTATCCCCGCAAGAAATCTCGTGTCATTCGCGCCGGGCCGTGATAAGCTGTGTCAGCAATGAACCCAAATGGAACGATTAGCGAGATTCTCAGCCATAAAGGCAACACCGTCTGGTCCATCTCCCCGGACGCCACGGTTTTCGAGGCCATCGTGATGATGGCCGACAAGAACGTCGGCGCGCTGCTGGTAACGGAGAACAACAAACTGGTGGGCATCATTTCGGAACGCGACTACACCCGCAAGATCGTGGTCAAGGGCAAGGCGTCCAAAACGACGGCGGTGAGGGAAATCCTTTCGAGCCACGTCATCCACGTGAGCCCGTCCCACACCGTCGAGGAATGCCTGCGACTGATGACCGATCATCACTTCCGGCACCTCCCCGTGCTGGACGGCGACAAGATTATGGGCATCGTTTCGATTGGGGACCTGGTGAACTGGATTATCTCCGCCCAGCACACCACCATCAGCCAGTTGCAAACCTACATTACCGGCGTCCCGGGCTGACCTGCGGGTGGTTTGAGCCGACGGATTCATCGGCTCTCCGCCTCTGCCCCTCCGCGCCTTTGCGTCAATCTTCTCTCTCCCGGACCACTCGGATACGGCCTAGCGCGGCGGGCGGGAACTGCCCGTGCTGACCGAGACAAAGCGGGCCTGCGGAATGGAAAACTTCTTGGCCTCCACCATGACCGCCTGCGGTTTGTACTCCGCCAGAATTCTGTCCGCAACATTGGCAACCAGTTTCTCGACCAGCTTCCAACTCCGGCCCTCGCCGAACTTCAGCAAGTCATCCGCCACGGTCTGGTAGTTGATCGTCCGTTCGATTCGGTCGCTCACCGCGGCGGAGGAGAAATCAAAGTTCATATCCACCGTCAGCAGCAGGCGCTGCGGCTTCGCGCGCTCTTCATCCGTCACACCGACACAATAAAAGACTTCCAGATCGACAATTGTAATCTTTGACATGCTTCTTTCGTTTAGCGCTTCAGCGCCGCCACGGCCTGCAGCAGCTTGCGCGTCGGCTGGTTGAGCGGCAGCTCGAGGGCCTGCGCCGCCGTCACCCAGCGAAACTCGCGGGCCTCGTCATTCAGCTTAACCGCCGGCTCGCCCGCGCACCGGCAGGTGTAGTTCAGCAGAACAAAGTGCGCATCGCGATAGAATTCTTTCGAGTGGATGCAATCCTGTACCAGGACAAACTCCACGTCCGTGACGGCCAGGCCGGTCTCCTCCCGAATCTCGCGGCGCAAGGCCTCCAGGCATGGCTCGCCCCACTTGACCTTGCCCCCCGGGATGCCCCAGAGATTCGACCATTTATGCGTGCGAATCATCAGCGCCTGGCCGGCGCCGTCAAAGATCAAGCCGCCGACCGTCACGATGGGCCGATGGCTCTCCTCGAGTCGCTGGCCCTGCGGTTTGAGGTGCAGGTCATTCTGCTGCAGCACTGCGCGCAGCTCGCCCAGGTGTTCCACGATCAAATCCGGCTCCGCCGCGCGCAGTTGCTCCAGCGTGTTGTAGCCCGTCAGCACCGCGCACGAGTGAATGCCCCCGTGCCGGGCCGTCTCAATGTCGTGCTGCATGTCCCCGATGAACAGCGTTTCGTCCGGGACCAAAGCGTTCTCTGCCAGCATTTCATGGATCTTCTTGCGCTTGTCCCAGACGTTCACATACGGCTTGTCCAGATACGGGCCAAACCCCGTGATCGCCGATTGCACGGCGAAATGGTCGCGATGGACGGTGCTCAGCAGGAAGGTCCGGAGCTTGCGCGCCCGGCAAAACTCGAGGAACTCGCGCGCATGAGGCAGCGCGCAGACCGAATCCTGCACCTGCCGGAAGCGGCTGTGAAACCAGCTCTCCAGTTGCGGCAGGGGAATGTGCGGCACATGCCGGTCGTAGAATATCGTGAAGGGCAGGCAGAACTCGGCGCGGAACTGCTCCAGGCTCATCTCTGACCGCTCGGACTGCGTCAGAACGTAGTTGGTCGCCTGCCACACGGCGGGCAGGTCGTCCACAAGCGTCCCCGACCAGTCGAAGATGATGTTCCGAATCATGGGCCGAGTGTAGCGGCCTTTCTCATTCCGGCAACACCACGCTTCAAAGCGGCAATGATCTTTCGCCCCGGCTCTCGAACTTCGGGCTTCTGCCTTTGGCCTTCGGGCTGCCGCCCCGCGGCGACCGCCGTTCCTGCGCCTGCCGCTCGAACTCGTCGCGCAATTCCCACCAGAGCTGCCGCGGGTCTTTCGACCACAGCAACACCCAGAAACCCGTCTGCGTGGACTTGGGTCCGGACCGCCATTCGTATTCCATTCCTCCGAACCAGGCGAGCCGCTTGAGAAACTCATCGCAGAACGCCGTCTCCAGCCACGTGTAATCTTCCCGTTCCGGCGACCATTCGCCGGTAACGAGGCGCTGCCGCCGCCGCCCCTCGCCCAGGGCCCGCCACTGCTTCTCTCCCTGGCACAGCTCAATGCAACGCCGGACAAAATCCCGCCCTTCCGCCGCCACCGCCAGGTGCTCGCACCCGGTGGTCGCCGGCGTCCTGCAAAACGGACAGTGCTTTTGATCAATCATCGCTTTGTTGGTTGTGAACGGCAGGCCCCATCTTCACCCCGCCGCCTGGAAAACGCCAGCCTTATTCCGCCCTTGTGCGTAGCCGGTCAGTGAAGGCGGGCGCAAATGCCGGGCGCGACTGCCCCCCCGAGATACCCGTGACACAACTCCCTCTCCTCCATGAAATGGAGGAGAGGGCTGGGGAGAGGAGGGGCGTTTGAGTCGAAGCAGGCGCGAGATTCCACCAGATCGGACCACTCTCGGGGGCAGTGCGCGGATGCGCCCCTCCCCGCCGTCACGGAGGGATTACGCTTGTGCTTTTCAAGGGCGCAGGACAGATTTCTTCGCTGTTGGCGATCGGCCCTCATTTAACACCCCGCTTCAGCGGGGTGCCTGGCGCACTCGGAGCGTGGGAAACCGTTTCAACGGTTTCCCCAACCGGCAAGATGAAGAAATACTGGCATGTCATCAATATCGGGATTCAGAACAACCTGACCTACCGGTTCAACTTCCTGGCGCGAGCGGTGTTCGGCCTCATCCCGCTCATCGCCATGCTGTACGTGTGGCAGAAAATCTACTCGGACAAGGGCGCCGGAACCACCGTCGGCACCTATTCCCTCGCGCAGATGATCTCCTATTACCTGCTCATCACCGTGGTGGACGCCCTGACGGCGGTAAACGAGGACGATTGGCAGATTGCCGCCGACATCAAGGATGGCAACATCAGCCAGTTCCTGCTCAAGCCGATTGATTACCTCTGGTACCGGCTCTGCCTGTTCCTGTCCGGCCGGGTGACGTACCTCGCTGTGGCGGTCACACCGCTGGCGCTCTTCATCCTTTATTTGCACCAGTACTTTGTGCTGCCGCCGAGTTGGACCGCCTTGGGCTGCTTCCTGCTCTCGACGGTCCTGACGGCGTTGCTCCAGTTCTTCATGTCCTACGCGATGGCGATGCTGGCGTTTTGGGTGCTGGAGGTCTCGACGTTCATCTTCATCCTGTTTGCCTTCGAATACCTCGCCAGCGGCCACCTCTTCCCGCTGGACATCCTGCCCCGCGGCGTCGAACAGGCGCTCTACTTCACGCCGTTCCCTTATCAACTCTACTTTCCTGTGAGCATCTATATGGGCAAGACGAGGGGCGTGGACCTGGTGAGCGGTTTGCTCATACAAGGCTTATGGGTCATCGCGGCTTACGGCGTGGCGCGCCTTGCCTGGCGCCGGGGCATAAAGAAGTATTCGGCAGTGGGAGGGTGACAGCATGAAGCCAGAAACCCGAAATCCGAAATCCGAAGTGGAGAACAGCGGCACGCACCACGCACCACGCACCACGCCCCTCCCTTCACGTTTCACGCATCACGTTTCACGTTTCACGCATCACGTTTCACGTTTCACGTTTCACGTTTCACGCATCACGCATCACGCCTCACGCTACCTCTCCATCTACGCCGCCTTATGGAAGAACTCCGTCGCGCGCGAGATGAGCTTCAAGAGCAACTTCCTGCTCTGGATTCTCGTCGAGTTGCTCTGGTTCGGCCTGCAACTGAGCTTCATCAGCGTGCTCTACCTGCACACCGACCATATCGGCACGTGGACCAAGTGGCAGGTGGTCATGCTGATTGGCGCCAGCCACTTCATTCAGCAGGTCTTCCAGGCCTTCTTTCTCGTCAACTGCACCAACCTTTCCGAACTGGTGCGCAGCGGCAAACTGGACTTTCTGCTCCTGCTGCCGGTCAACACGCGCTTCGTCGTGTCGCTCCGGCAGGTGGACCTCGGGTCCTTCGTCAACGCCTCCTCCGCGCTGGCGGTGATGGTCTATGCCGCCCGCCAACTGCACCTGGTCCCGACGCTCGTGCAGGTGCTGGGTTTTCTGGCGCTCTGTGTGGCGGGCATCGCGATTCACTACTCCCTGATGTTCCTCCTGGCCGGCATCAGCTTCTGGACCGTGCGCGCGCAGGGGATTGTCTGGGGCTATTACAACCTGTTCAACATCGCCCGCATGCCCGACGAGGCCTTTGGCGGTTTGTTCA
>Ga0181518_10000924_pt1 | contig 31138 bp, 25 predicted proteins | sample PEATcosm2014_Bin_28_FD_119751 | JGI IMG/M metagenome (GOLD analysis project Ga0181518, IMG submission 119751) | Peatland microbial communities from MTU Mesocosm Facility, Houghton, MI, USA - PEATcosm2014_Bin01_60_metaG | ecosystem: Environmental > Terrestrial > Soil > Wetlands > Peat | place...
CGGCGGCGCGGTTCCAGACGTGATAGACGTACCCGCCAGGGCAGGATCGCGCTTTTCGCGGCATTGCCATAGCCTATCATGGCAAGCGACGAGAAGAAAGAGCTACGTCCCCTTTAATCAATCTGTCCCCCTTTTGATTTTTGGGCTGCTCAAGAAGGGGGAGGTTGGTACCGCTGAGAACGTCGGCATGGTTGCTTGCATACTTCTCATGTTTACTTCCCCCCTTGCCACATTGTTTCTGGGCGAAGGATCCGGCCCAAAAATCCGTTCAATTGTGGAGGCAGCAGAGTTGGACCTCGCGCCAGTGATTGGGCGACTGGAAGCCCAGCGTTTAGTGGAGAACCCCGGCTCTCACCATGTCGCCGAACACCCTTTTCTGTTTTTGGAGAGTTCCGCAGTGCCAAAAAGCCCTGGTCCTATTGGTCCGGTCCGGCTGCGGCAATGGTGGTACAATCATTTCTACCCGCCCGATGTTGTTGATGATCTTGAAAGGGGAGCGCTACAGGAGCTACCCTCTTTGAGCCCCAGAACGGCAGTGATTTTTACCAAGGGCACCGAGACAGTTCGAATGATCCGGCTGGATGATGGTAACTTAATTCCGGGTTATCGAGTCTGGGAGGTCGTTACTCTGGTCGATATTCAAACCGGCGTCATTTACGGCCAAAGCCGTATACTCGGGCCTGGTCCCAGTGATCCAGGGCACGTGTCACCGGGCATACATTATTTTTCCTCGGTGACCGGTGATGATCTCTCGTCGGCGGACGAAGAAGCCGCTATCGAATCGCTTTCCGGACGGCATTAGAATGCCTGGATGCTGGCGCAAAACGCCGTGATTTGGGGCACAGATTGATTAAAGTCGACGTAGCTCTTTTCCATGGTTTTGCTCTACCGCCTTTAGTTTTTCGGGCCGGCCGCGCGGATGCAAACTCCACTTCAGAGGCAAGTCCCCGGCAATCTTCAGCGTCCATTGGGTCGTCCCATACGGCCGTGAGCGACGCACCGGCTCGCGCAACGCCTCCAACTCTGCCTGGGTCGGCGGTTCATTCGCCCGCCGGGGTAACACCGGATTGAGGCGAACACCGCCCGTCGTTCGAAATCACCCTCACCCCTGCCTCCCGGCGCGCCGGGATACCGGGGGAGGGGGTGAGGGCGCGACCGGCGCAATGGAGCGATACAGCCACCCACTGCGACCAATGGCGCGGGCGTGGCCAAGGGTTTTTGCAAGCTCGGAAGAACCCCCACCCCAACCCTCCCCCTGAGTACAGGGGGAGGGGGAAAAGGGCGGGTTCCACAAAAAATTATGGCTGCGACCAGTGGCGCCCGAGTTCCTACGTCCGATACAAAATCGTCCCCCCATTAGAAAATCCCGCAGAATTTCAATCGTGGCTTACCGTCAACACGTTTTTATGCCGATGCTCAAAGACAGCGGACGTTGATCTTGAGAAACATTGGCCGGTAACAGCATGCTCCAACCCAACACGCCCCATAAGCCGCGGATATTGATCCTGGACGAGGACCGCATCATCCTTCAATCGCTGTCGCAGTTCCTAAGCCGGGAGGGTTACGAGGTGCGGACGTGCGACGTGCCGGAGGAGGCGCTTTCGCGGCTGGAGGGGGGGCAGACGGAGGTGTTGCTGGCGGATATCAATATGCCGGGGATCAAGGCGGCGGAATTTTTGCGGGACGTGCGGCGGCGAGCTCCGGAGGTGGTGACGGTCGTCATCACGGGTTACGGGTCGATCGAGGGGGCGGTCGAGGCCACGAAGATGGGGGCGTACGATTATCTCACCAAGCCGATCGTGGATGACGAGATCCGCGTGGTGGTGGAGAAGGCGGTGCGGCAGCAATCGCTGATGTTTGAGAACCAGACGCTGCGTCAGCAGCTCGATCTGAGATTCGGGTTCGAGAACATCGTGGGGCACGACTACAAGATGCTGAAGATTTTCGACCTCGCCGAGGCGGTCGCCGACAGCCGGACGACGGTGCTGATGACCGGGGAAAGCGGGACGGGCAAATCGCTGCTGGCCAGAGCGATCCATCATCGCTCGCCGCGGCGCGACAAGCCGTTCGTGGAGGTGAGCTGCGGCGCGCTGCCGGAGACGCTGCTGGAAACGGAGTTGTTCGGGCACGTGAAGGGGGCGTTCACGGGCGCCGTCGCGGACAAACCAGGCCGATTCCTCGCCGCCGACGGCGGAACGATTTTTCTCGACGAGATCAATTCCGCGTCCCCGGCCATGCAGGTGAAACTCTTGCGCGTTTTGCAGGAGCGTGCATTCGAGCCGGTGGGAAGCACGCAGACCAAGCACGTGGACGTGCGGGTGATCCTGGCCAGCAACGTCGATCTGGCGGAACTGGTTGCCGAGCAGAAATTCCGGCAGGACCTTTACTATCGAATCAACGTGGTGACGATCCGGCTGCCGAGCCTGCGCGAGCGATTGGGCGACATTCCGCTTCTGTCGGGGAATTTCCTGCCGCAATTTTGCAAGGAGAGCGGGCGGGAAATCCTGGGATTCACGGACGCGGCCATGGCCGCTTTGCAGCGTTACGACTGGCCGGGAAACGTGCGGGAGCTTGAAAACGTGATCGAGCGGGCGGTGGTCCTGTGCCGCCGGCCGCAGATCGACATCGAGGACCTTCCCGAATGCCTGCAAACGACGGCCGGCGCCAAGGTCATCGCGTCGGCGGTGGCGGCGGACATCCCGGAATCGCCCATGCCGCTGGAAACGGCGCTGCAAGGGCCGGAGCGGCGGATCATCGAGGCGGCCCTGAAGCGCAACGCCTGGAACCGCCAGGCCACCGCGGCGGAATTGGATATCAATCGGACCACGCTCTACAAGAAAATGCGGAAGTATCAGCTCGATCTCGGCGGGATGGGGTGAATGGGAAATTCGAAACTCGAAATTCGAAATTCGAATCAAATTCGAAACTCAAAACTCGAAACTGTGGCCCGTTTCGAATTTCGTCATTCAAATTTGATTCGAGTTTCGAATTTCGAGTTTCGAATTTACCCCCTATAATCCCCCCATGCCTCCCCGCCTCACTCATCTTGACAAGTCCGGCAAGGCGAAAATGGTGAACGTCGGCTTCAAGCCGGTGACGCAACGAACGGCGCTGGCCGAGGGGTTTGTCCTCCTTCAACGATCCACGCTGAAAGCGATCGCCGAGGACAAGGTGCCCAAGGGCGAAGTGCTGTCCACGGCGCGTCTGGCCGGGATCATGGCGGCTAAACGGACGGGGGATTTGATCCCGTTGTGCCATCCGCTGGCGGTGGAAAGCGTTGAGGTGGATTTTGATCTTCCCGACGTGAGCCCGGACGGACGGGGGCCGGTGAAACTTCGCATCAAGGCGATCGCCCGCATCGCCGCCAAGACCGGGGTGGAGATGGAAGCGCTGACCGCGGTGGCCGTGGCCGCCTTGACCGTCTACGACATGTGCAAGGCCATCGACAAATCCATGACGATCGGCGAGATCCGACTGCTGCACAAAACCGGCGGAACGCGGAAGATCACGGTCATCTAAAGTTTCGACCCCCACCCCAACCCTCCCCCTGAGTACAAGGGGAGGGGGAAATTCTTCGCGGCAAGTGGCGCGCACCCGGTCATTTAAGGCCATCGTTTTGCCGCTTTGTGCATCGGGCCATCATCGACTATCCTCGCGATATGGATGCAAAGCAAAGAGCGGGGGAAGCCGCGCTTCGGCAGGTAATGGATGGAATGATCCTGGGCCTGGGAACCGGCTCGACGGCGAAGTTTTTCATTGAGGCGGTGGGCGCGGCGGTCCGAGCGGGAAAGTTGCGCGACGTGCGGACGGTCCCCACGAGCGTCGGTTCCGAAAAACTAGCCCGCGACGCCGGGCTGCCGGTCGTCACTTTTGCCCAGACGGCGAAAATCGACCTGACCATCGACGGCGCGGACGAAATCGCACCCGACCTGACGCTCATCAAAGGCATGGGCGGCGCTCTGTTGCGAGAAAAATTGGTCGCCCAGAACTCTTCAAAATTGATCATTATCGCGGATGCGAGCAAGCTGGTCACAAAACTTGGGACCAAATCGCCGCTGCCGGTGGAGGTGACGCCGTTCGGCGTGGAGGCCAGCGAGCGGTTCCTGCGCGATCTGGGCTGTGTGCCAACCCTTCGCCGCCAGGCCAACGGGGAAATTTTCGTCACGGACAACGGCAATTACATTTTTCACTGCAGATTCGCGGAAATCCCCGATCCGAAGGCTTTGAATCTGAAACTTTCCGCGCGGGCGGGGATCGTGGAATCCGGGTTGTTCATCGACCTGGCGAGCACCGCTATCATCGCGGATAACGAGACGGTGTGGACCATAGCCAGACCGTAATCACTACTTCCCTGGCGGCGCGACGGTCACTTCCTTGTCAACCGTGAAGACGCGATGCGTCAGGGCATCGGTGAAAGTCACGCGAGCCAGCAACTTGGCATGTGCGGGAACGGTCTGCCAGGGGCAATCCAGAACGTAGGTTTCCAGCAGGCCGCCGTCGTACCAGTCGGATTTGGCCGTCGGCAAATCGAAATCCCACGAGCCGAGGCGGGTGTCGGATTTCAGGGCCAGATCGAACAACTCGACGTGAAAGGATCCGGCGGCCTTGAGACGGTCGCCCTGTTGGTCGATGGGAACGACGTAAACCTTCAGCATGGTGTCGGCGGGCTGATTAGGGTCCGAATGATATCCACCGGTCAGGATGCCGAATTTCAAACCGGCGGTGGTGAACAGCTCGTCAAGCTGGTCCTGGGGAAGGGAGGGCACGGTGGTTACGCCGGCCTGTAGGCCACGAATCGAGGCTTGATCGGCATCGTGGCGGCGATTCAGGTCTTCGATCTGCGCCTGGAGCTGCTGGTTCTGCTTGCGGAGTTCGATGTTGGCTTTGTCGGGGGCGCTGCCGCACGCGGCCAGCATCAGGCCTGCCAGAAACGCAAGGCCCATGAACGGGCGGCTATTCTTTGGCCTCATCGGAATCCTCGTCACGATTTGCGGCCACAATGCTGGGGACGCGCTCCAGGATGTGATCGGCGCAGCCATATTCGATCGCCTCCTCGGCGAAGAGCCACTTATTGCGATCGAAGTCGCGATGGATCTGTTCGGGGGTTTTGCCGGTGTAGTCGGCCATCATTTTGTAGATCCGGTCGCGCATGCGAAGCATGTGGTGGGCTTCGATGCCGAGGTCCGTCGCCGGGCCTTGCAGGACGCCGCCGATCAGCGGCTGATGGAGCAGGACCTGGCTGTTGGCCAGGACGGCGCGTTTTCCCTTTTTGCCAGCGGCCAGGAGAAACGCCCCCATGCTGGCCGCCATGCCGATGCAGGTTGTGGCGACGTCGCAGCGGAGGAAGCGCATGGTGTCGATGATGCCCAATCCGGCCGAGATGCTGCCGCCGGGCGAGTTGATGTAAAACTGGATGTCGGACTTCGGATCGTCGTTGGAGAGGAAAAGGAACTGGGCGATGATGGTGTTGGCGGAGTCGTCGGTGACCGGCCCGCCGAGGATCACGATCCGATCCTTGAGCAATCGCGAATAGATGTCATAGGCGCGTTCTCCGCGGCCGGATTTTTCAATGACGATGGGGATCAGGCTGTTTTGGCTCATTTCATTTTCTCATTTCACTTCGGCTTGGTCGCATCGCTGGCGGCAATGGCCGCGGGCGAATCCTCGCCAAGAACCTCGTCAACGATGCCGTACTTCACGGACTGCGCCGCGTCGAAGAAGCGATCTCGCTCGCTGTCCTCGCGGATGCGCTCGATGTCCTGGCCGGTGCAGCGGGCCATGATCGAGATCAGCGTTGCCTTGGTTTTCAGGATTTCATCGGCCTGGATTTGGATATCCGCCGCCTGGCCGTAAACACCGCCGAAAGGCTGGTGGATCATGACCTTGGCGTTGGGGAGGATGAAGCGTTTGCCCTTCTTGCCGGCCATGAGGACGATGGCCCCGCCGCTCTCGGCGCGGCCGATGCAGTAAGTCGCCACCTCGCAGGTGAGGAATTTCATTATGTCGTAGATGGCCAGGGTATCGTCGACGACGCCGCCGGGGCTGTTGATGTAGAGGTTGATGTCCTGGTCGCGTTTGACGCTCTGGAGATAGAGCATCTGCATCATGATTCTGCTGGCGCTGATGTGATTGATTTCGCCGACGAGGAAGAGGACCCTGTTTTCCAGGAGCATTTCCTCGAGGGTCATTTCACGATAGCGGTTGTAACCGCCGCCCGGCGGACCGGGCATGGCGACGGGCATGTTGAGCGGGATGGAGGCCGGATCGGCGCCCAGATAGCGCGCGGCCCGGTCCAAAAGACGTCCATCCAGCTTATTCGGGTCGAGGTTGAACATTCATCTCCTTAAATTCTGCCTGGGCTGGCGATGGTATGCAGTCGGCGCAGCAGCGTCAATCGAAGGGGCGTCGTGGGTCGTTTTGGAATGTTTTTGTTCTGCTGAATCAATACGGCGAGCAAGCTCGCCGGCTAAACGGGAGATCGATCGTTTACCAGGCGTAGGCTTCGGGGGCTTCGCCGCCTGGGCCGGGCCAGATCGAGTTGAGACGCAGATTCGTTGCCTCGTCGAGGCTGATTTCCAACGCCGTCTGTGCGCCGGTGAGTTGGTCCATGGTGCGCGGGCCGATGATCGGCGCGGTGACGGCGGGATTGGCGATCAGCCATGCCAAGGCCACGTCCGCGGGCTTGTGGCCAAGCTCATTGCAGAGATTTTCCCAGGCTTGGAGTTGCGTGCGCATCTTGTCGAGGCGTTTTTGCACGTGTTCGCCGGCGCGGCGGCCTTTTTCCAATTTTTGTAGAACTCCGCCGAGCAATCCGCCGTCCAGCGGGCTCCAGGGAATCACGCCGACGCCATAGGCGCGGCACGCGGGGAGCACCTCCAATTCGACCATCCTCGCCGCCAGGCTGTATTTGCTCTGTTCGCTGACCAGCCCCATCAAACCGCGGCGGCTGGCGGTTTCGCAGGCGCGGGCGATGTGCCAGCCGGCGAAATTGCTGCTGCCCACGTACAGGATTTTGCCCTGATGGATCAGGACTTCCATCGCCTGCCAGATCTCATCCCACGGCGCCTCGCGGGCAACGTGGTGCATTTGATAGACGTCGATGTACTCGGTTTTCATTCGCCGCAGGCTGTCGTCACAAGCCCGGCGAATTTTGACGGCGCTGAGTCCGCGCTTCATGGTGACATCCGCGGCGTCAACGTCCATGTCGCCGAATACCTTGGTGGCGATGATGGTGTTTTTGCGCCGGCCGCCGCCCTGGGCGAACCATCGCCCAATGATCTGTTCGGTGATTCCTTCCCCCTTCTTCCAGCCGTAAACGTCGGCCGTGTCGAAAAAATTGATCCCCAGATCGATGGCCTTGTCCATGATGCCATGGCTCTCGGCTTCGGGCGTCTGCGGGCCGAAGTTCATCGTACCGAGGCACAGGCGGGAGACTTTCAAACCGGTCCGGCCGAGGGTGGTATATTGCATGAAAACTCCTTTGGTGATTTTGCCGGCAAATAAATAGCGGATTGGGAGCCGGGGAGCAACGTGGAATGCGCCGCGGGTATGGGTCTGCCAGCTCTTTCGCGAAAAAAAGCGATTGAACCGCCAAGACGCCAAGGTAAAATCATTTGGACTAATTCATCTTGGCGTCTTGGCGGTTCAATTTCTGCTTTCCCTGAATCTTTGGCAGAGACGCGATGATCTGAACTGGGAAGTGTAATCGAGAACGGGGAGCGCGCAAAAAAACAGCGGCTGGCCGCCCCTCCGGCTGCTGCCGCTGTTCAAACATTAATCGTTTTTTTTTCAGAGGCCATCGGCGCTGGCGGCCGACATTTCACTCAATAGACTGTTTGCGATAGTGGCACCACAACAACCGACCGTCATACACCGCGACAATCCATGTCCAAACGTCTTCGGATTTTTTTTATGCGTGCGTCGCGTTGAAGGGAACATCGAACGCGACGCGGGTTTCACGCTTTAGACACTCCAACCCGCGACCTGAATATAACAGCGCGGCGGGAGGATGTCGAGAATTTTTGCAATAAATCCGACAATTCCATGGAAATCCGAATGGTCGGGTGCGGCCATACTTTGTGGCATGGCTGCGGAACCCCCACCCCAACCCTCCCCCTGAGTACATGGGGAGGGGGATAAGATGGGAAGCGTGCCACAGAATATGGCAACGCCCGAATGGACTCAGTTGCTCCCGCTGTCGGAAACCACCTTGGCATGGGCGTCATCGAAACGCCTCCGGGCCGCATCAACCAAGGCTTTCGCCTCGGCGTACTGTTTGTCGGCAGATAACGTCTGCTGAAACTTCAGCTTCAGCATGTCGGCATCATGCTGGGCAATTTCCAATTTTCCCGAGGCCGACTGAACGCCCGTATCGTTGGCCAGGGCCTCTGTTTCAATTTTGGTTATGTTTATGGAGGCCTGGAGCGAAGCGGTGGCAAGCGGGGATAGGATTTCAGGCGTTGCGTCTCCGCCGGCTTTGGCGGCGGCCAGATCGTCCACGGCCTTCTTCTTGGCGGCCAGGGCATCCTTGTAATCGGGATTGTTGGCCAAAGTCTCTTTGGCGGCGGCTTTGGCGGCATCCAGGTCGTATTTGGCGCTGGTCAGTTTCGCCGCAGCGGTTGCCCATTCGGGGGTCAGTTGGAATTTGTCCCAGGCGGCGTCAGCCAGGGCCTTCAGATTCTGCTGATCTTTGGCGAACTCGTCCGCCGCCGCGGATTGGGCAGCCTCATCCACGGAAAGTTGGGAAGGAACTGCCGGTTGTGCCGGCGGAGGCACTGCGGAGGGCGCGGTGGCCGGGGGGTTATTGTTATTGTGGGAATGGCCGCCGCTATTTGGTCCCCAGTAATGGGCCGCTAAACAAACGGACGCCAGGCAGCAACCCAGCATAAGCGCGGTCACCGCCGTCCACGAGTTGTGAACCCGCATGGATGGACTCCTCGTTATTCACGTCTCCAGGGCTGATAATACCATTTTTAGCGGGGTGCGGCACGCGATTTTTACGCCCCCGGATCCCATACCCGCCCGACGAACAGCACGGCGCCGCTACGGTGATCGCGGATGAGGAATAGGAATGGATGATCCGCCGTGAACGTGACGCTGGGCTTGGGGGGCATTATTCTCGGCATTATGACGACCCCTGTGGCGGCGGCGGCTTCGGTGCCCTTCTCGTCCACCGAGACGTAGGCCTTGTGCCGAACATCGGACACGAAGAGGTCGGACTTCCCGTCGATGCCGGAAAAATCGGCCTCGCCAGAACTGAATGCCCGGCGCATTCCCATCGCCTCCAACACCGGCGGCAGGCTGGCCTGCTGGGTGAACGTGAATTTCGGGATCGTCACCTGCGCAAATTGCGGTTGAAGGCCGGCCGTCACGTCGTTCATTAACTTATTGGAAAACCTGGACTCCAACGCCGTGAGCCCATCCACTGAATTCGGCAGAAGGATCAACATGCCCACGTCGTTTCCCTTGTATGGAAGCTCCAACGCGTCGAACTGATCGCCGTGCATGAATGGAAAGACGCCGCGCCGGCGCATCGACGGGCGCTGCTGCGGTTGGGGCTGATTGGGAACGTGAAATTCGCGCGGGGCGGTCGCGTCGGGCGAGAAGGGCGATTGCCAGTCGGCATGGAAATAAATCGCGTTGGTCAACACCAGCTTCGCGCCGGACGGAAGCGTTCCGGGTGGAAAAAGCTCCGCGATCTTCCCGGAGGTCTGGCGCTCGACCCAGTCGTTGATGCTCCGGCTGGCGACGGCGGGGCTGGAAAAATCGACGTTGAAATAGTCGCAACGGTAGTCGCTGGAAAGAACGTTTTGAAATGCCGGCAGGCAATTGAAACCGCTCTGCGCCCACAGGGCATTGGCGATATGAAGCTGGAAATCGGCGTCGGCGGATTGGAGTTGCCCCAGGAGCTTCCCGACGGCGGCATGGGCGTCGCCCGGGGGAGTGTGGAGGACCGCGGACATTTCGGCGGCGGTGCCGCCTCGCGCTCCGGCGCTGGTCATCATCAGCGCGCCGTAAACGCTCAGCGGCGAGCAAAACAGATTTCCCTGGGCCGATGACAGACCGGCATACAAATCGGTGGCGAACTGGTTGGCGGCATCCGCCGCGGACGGCTGGTCCGTCGCCCCGGCCCCGTCGGCCCAGGCCGTGCCGGCCGGCAGACATGCCAGTAAAGCCATACCCAGTAAGATGATGTATCGCATGAGTCCTCCGATGCCGGGGCTTGCCGGCAGCCTTTTCCAAATTAGCCCATGCCGCCTCTATCTTGGATGCGCGAATGGCCGAAACAGACTGCAAAAAAACGGAAAATGCCGGCTTCCCATTTCTATTGGCGGCCTGGAAGCTAATAATAGGATAGTAACGGAGACGCGCTTATGCGAATGGCCTTCGGGCTGGTGGGGTTGCTGGTAACGATCGGGGTCATCGCCTGGCTCATGCACGCGATCTATCTCCCCGACGTTCAGGCTTCGCTCCATGCCCAGCAGAAAGCGGAAACCTTTGTCAACCAACTCAACGGCGTCGATGCGAACGGCGTGAGGATCGAAGACACGTACGCCGCGTTTGCCGATATGCGCGGCGACGGAAAGCTGCAAGACCTCCAGATCACCCAGGTCAGGCCGGGGAGCCCGATGGAATTGAAATTTGGGCTGCGGGCCAACGATGTCGTCATCGCCGCCATCGACGGACATACGGTCCGCACGGACCTTAGCGGATTGGCCAACGAACAAGAGGGGAAGGATGCCATCCGTGACGCCTACACGTCGGACGGGCAATTGGTGGTGCAGCGCGGCGACGTTCAAATAACGCTGCCGCTGCCCAAACCGCAGCAACCCCCGCCTCCGCCGGCGCCCAGCAACACCACCGCGCAAAACCAGCAGATGCAGCAGAATGCCCAGCGCACCGAGCAGCAGCAGGAGCACGGCAAATCCGGCAACGGGGACGAGAACGGCACGATGGATGAACTCCATCAGCGCCTGCATGCATTACCGACGTATTGACGGGATGATTGGCTGTTTGACGCTGTTTCAAGAAGCTATGGGCGCCGGGGAAACCCCACGGCAGCGCCGTGGGCGTTCGGGGAAATCAATTGGAAACCGCGTCGTTGCCCGCTCACTGGGCCTTGAAATCCAGGTTGTCCATCACCGTGTTGGCGCTGAAGCGGATTTCGGCGATCGGGGTGCCGGCGGGAACCTGGAATGCCAGCCACACGTCCACGGGCCGGCCCTTTGCGGCGGGGATTTCCTGAAGGTGATTCTGGTCGTCGAAATTCCTGTAGTTGACGACGAGGTAATGTTTGGCGCTGCGCTGCACGGTCGCCCAGGCGCCGACGCATGGATAGGTATGCCCCGTCGCATCCGCCAGGGTGAAGTCGGAGACTCGCCGGCCCCATCCCCATATCGCGCTGGCGGAGCCTGAAACCGGCCCGGAGCAGTGGACCTGCACCAGCACGGTGTTGGGATCGACGGTCAGGGTGCTGACATTGTCGTCGATGGGCGTGCCGAGCTGGCTGACGGGCGTGTTCGCCGAAACAGTAAGCTGCGACCATTGACGATGTTCCAACTGGCCGGCGACGCCGGCGGCAAGCTGAACCACCCCGCTGTCATTGCCGGTGCCGCAGTTGATGGGCGCGGCCAACTTGTTGGAAACGGAGATGTCCTCGTAGCTGAGGCCGGAATCGCCGAGGGGATGTCCACCGCCGGCTTGAGCCGGGGCGGTTTCGCCGGCCGCGGGGGCCTGCGCCTGGGGAGCGGGGCTGGGGTTTTCGCCGGCGGCGCTTCCGGTCCAGATTCCATCGGTCTTCTCCAGAACTTTGGCGACCTCCGGCTTTCGGATGACGGGAGTCTTGTCCTTATTGGGAGGCGGTCCATACTCCACCGCCTTGCCGGAGAGATCGACCAACCCATAGCGCTTGAACTCCACGAACGATCCCTGGGGAAGTTGGAAGGGTATTTTGTTGTCTTCGCCGCTCATGACGTGATCGCGGTCAACGGCGAACACGAAATCAATGGTGCGCGGGGCGCCCATATCCGCGAGAAGGAAATCGTCCGGCCTGCACGCCACGGCAACGCCCTTGTCGTCGAGCGTGGCGACCGGGTAATAATTTTTGAACGGCGCGCCGTTGTCCGGCTCGCCGACGACCAAACGCATGGCGCCGGAGGAAAAGCGGAGGAGGTTGTCGTCGTCGGCCAGGTCTTTGCCGCTTAAGTTCATCCGCACCACCAGTACGATCTGATTGCTGTCGGCGGCGATGGTGGGCGGGGGGGGCGTGGCTCCATTGCGCATTTGGCTTGGCTCGCCGTCGATCTGGGGAATCGGCTTGGGCGGAGTATAAATGCCCTTGAGCGAAACCGTCTGGTCCGTCGCGGCGGCCGAGTGCTTGGCGCCGGGCTGTATCCCCAATCGCTGGGCATACAATTCGTCCACAAGATCGGGATGGACCGACGTAAACGGATCGTCAAACCCCAGCGATCCGTTCTGGGCACTGACGCGTTCTTCCAAACCCACGACCAAGTCGTCCTGCCTCAGCCAGACGTGCGATATGGAAGGATCGTCGGGATCGATTTTGTCGGCCTTGATCACGTCGTAATTGACGGTGTCCTGGTTCTGGCCGTTTTTGCCCATATAGCCGCCGGAAATATTCTGATCGGCGGTTTCAAACCGGGAGTACATGCCGATGGTGGGGCCAAACGGCAGGGCGTCGGCGGCGACGGCGACGATTCCGGTGGCGATCAGGCCGGCGATCAGCCCCATCACCGCGGCGCCGACTTTGTCAACGATCACCGGCAAACGAACGTTGCCCGGAACCAGCGAGTCGATGATCAGGCGGGGCAGGACATAGGCTGCGGCAAAGATGACGACCAGGGAAACGGACGCGGCCTGGTCGTAGATTTTGGCGTTGAAGAGCAAAGGGGCGGCCTGCTCGTACCATCCGAGGGCGACGACCGCCGCCAGGGCCGCGAGGATCGCCGAAATGGTCGCGCTGAAACACCCCTGGACGTAGTGGAAGAAGGCGATCACTCCGGCCAAGGCGAAAAGAATGAGGCTGAAAATCATGGGTCGATCCGTTTAACAATTGGCTCAAGGTTCGGCGCGTCTGGGTTGTGAGGAACGTTCGCGCGGCTTGGACGTTGGGCCGCGGGACGGGGGCCGAGGGCTCGCCGGCGGCCGGCCGCTCGCCGGCGCCGGACCGGCCCCGCTCTTGGGACGCGAGGAACCGCCCGATTCCGAATCGGGCTTCAAAACGCGCAGCACCTCTTCGACGCTTGTTTCCCCCGCCTGCACCTGCGCCAGCGCCATCTCCTGCAAAAGCCGGCCGCGCTTGCCTCGCTGGGCCTGCCTGATCTGGCTATCGGTCCCACCGCCGGCGATCACGTTGCGAATCTCGTCGTCGATGACCATCACCTCATAAATTCCCAACCGGCCCTTGAACGCCAGATCGTTGCAGAAATTGCAGGGAACGGGATTGCCCTTGGCATCGCGCATCGGCTCCTTTCGGGCCTGATACAGTTTGCCAACGGCATCGGGATTCATGTTCAGTTTTCTGAGCGTGGTGGGATCGGGCGTGTAGCCCACCTTGCACGCCGAGCAAAGCCGCCGCACCAGCCGGCCGACGATGATCGCCCGCAGATTCTTCATCGCCAGGGCGTCATCCCCCACCAGCTTGCGCCATTGCCGCAGGGCATCCAAGGCGTTGCCCGCGCGCATTCCGACGTACACCCGCCGTTCGCCCGCGGCAAATTGGGCCAGATCGGCGGCGCTGTGCGGATCCTCCAGGGAAGTCACCATGAGGACGTCCGGCTCCTGGCTGACGACCCAGTTCACCTGCTTGGCCTCTTCGGCGGGCGGCGCATTGGCGGCCAAGGCGTTTTGGGTCACGCCTTCGAGATCAAATTCCGGAGCGCGCTCGATGGTATGGACGTGGAACAAAAAGGCGTCGTGGGCCCGGATCATCCCATAGCAAAGACTGGTCAGCCCCTGCCCGCGCGGCGCGCCCAGCAGAACGACTCCCCCGCCGCCCTGCACCAACTCGCGAACGGAATTCAGCTGCTCCTCGCTGAACCCCATCAAGTCGATCTTGAAATCCTGCCTGTCCTTGGGATTGGTGATCAGGCGCACGGATTCGCCCTGCGCGCTGCCGAACGACGTGATCTGAATCGTATATTTCTTCCCGTCAACGGCGGCCTTGAACGTTCCCGTCTGCGGCTTGCGGCGCTCTTCCATATCGAGCCCGGCAACGCTTTTCAGGAATTGCACCGCCGCTCCCGCCTTGTTCCGATCCATCGCGTCCCCGTGATAGCGCATGCCGTCGACCATGTAATGCGCGGCCGTCGGCTCCCCCGCGACCAGTTCCAACCGCTCGGCGCCCAGGCGCAGGGGCTTGGTCAAAAACTGCTGGGCGGATTCGTAGCGCAACGACTCGGGCGTGTCCGAGGGCGGCGCTTCCTCCATGGCGCCGCTCTGGTTCATAATCATCACCTGCCCGGCGACGGCTTTGACATTTTTTTGCTTCTTCTCCCGCTTCAGCAGGCCACTCCACCAGTCCGCAAATTGCTGTCTCAGGTCGCCAAGCCCGATGGTGCGCGACCGCATTGCCAGATATGCCGCGATGTCCGCGACGAACAATCCAACCAACACGCCAATCGCCAATCCAAAACCCGGCAGAAAGAAAAACAGCAGATATCCGCCGACCAGGGCCGCCATCATGACGCTGTTGACGATCTCCCGAGGCAGGCGTGCCTCCGGGCCGTCCTTGTCAATCCACGACAGGAGCCTGAGCCAGACGAGCAGCACAACCAGGATGGCCCCCGCCTTCCATGGATTGACGTATCCCCCCATCTGAACTGCGGCCAAAGCGGCAACCGACATTCGTCACTCCTCAGAGACAGTAAAACTCCAGAGCTTGAACATTGTACGGCCAGAGGCCGACGAGTTCCAAACATTACGCCAATGGCAGCGGGCCGTTGTCGGGCGGCTTGGCGGGTGGGGCCGGCGGATTCGCCGGCGCCGACGGCGAGGGATCGTCGATCGTGTAGACCTTGGGAGCTTGCTCGTCTTGCTTCACGCGCCGCTCGGATGCCTCCTGAGCCGCTCGAATCTTCTGCTTTGCCTCATCGCTCAGGGGAATAATCACTTCCTTTTTGTCTTCGCCGCGGCGAAGCACTTCAATCATGTCTCCGCTGAGCTCCCGAAACGTCAACCCGCCCGTCGCCAGAAAAAGCATCACGACCGCAATGATCTGAATAAAACCGGCCAGCACGTAACAAACCGCTTTGATGCTCTGCGCGCTTTCGGGAAACACGTGCGCAACCGCATCCAGGAATATGACGGCCACGACCGCAATGAATGCCGCATAATACTGGCTTTTGTTCTTGATCAGCGACGGGATCGCCAGGCAAAGGAATATGAACGCGACGATGGCGGTGGTTACACCTTGCATTGGCTCAAAGATATCATTTCCCCGGCGCCGCGGCCACGTCAAAAGCCTTGTTCGCCCAACTGATCGGCGTGGACGCCGGATCGAAAACGTTGATTGAATCCTCCGGTTTCACCAAAACGCCCGGGGAAAGAACAGAGGGAATTTGCCCGCCGGGCGGCAGTAGAATGATCCGCCAGCGAAACAGATTCACCGGCGGCAAACAGTATGGGGCCGGTTCCGCCTGAACGTACAGATTGGGGTTTTGTGAGGCGGCTGACAGCCGACCGTCGATTGCCGCGGCCGCCTGGGCGCGCGAATCGTCCGATGATGAATCGCGCAAGAACCCGCGCTCGTAAGCTGCACCGTGAACGGCGGCGATCACAAGCAGGATGGTTCCCGCATAGGCGCGAAGCGGCGGAGCGCCGTTAAATCGCGCCATGGCGAAAAACGCCGCGAGCATTAGGGCCGTATCCGCGAACACGGCGAATCTGGCATATTCGCCCGGTTTGTCGGCGGCAAAGACGGCGAAGTCGATGAGAACGATCGCGGCGGGCGCGGCCAGCAGCCAGCCGATCCGCTGGGCGGATTCGCCGCATCTGACCACCAGCACCGCCGCGCTCAGTGCGCCGATAATCGCCAGCGGCCAGGACATTCCGGCCGCGACGAGGACGGCGGCATGGGCCATGCTCGATCCCAAGCCTCCGGCCGGATACATCGCACGGGTGTTGGAGAAATTGGCCAGCAGCACCGCGCGGTCCCCGGCGAGATGAATCGCGACGTACGGATTGGCGGCAAAATAAATCGCCGCCGAAATAAGCAGCCCGACGATGCAGACCGCCGCGAACCGCCCTCCGCGGTCGCGCCGCATCAGCGACATCACGGGAAGAACCACCAGTGCCACAATTCCCCAAAGCACCATTCCCGCACTGGCGCCGCAAGCGACGGCGGTCCAGATGATCCATTTCCATCGCCCCGTCTGGACGTAGTTCCCCGCGGCCAGCACCGCCAGCAGCATCAGCGCGGTCCCCGCGAGGTGCGGTTTGCACTCGTGAGCCAGGTCCACCACCACGGGCATGCACGTAAAACAGATTGCCGCCAGCGCGGGCAAGAGCAACCCGCCGGCGACGCGGCGCATGATCGCGAACACGGCCAAGACCGCCACGATGCCCCAGGCGGCGGAATATGCCCGGCCGAGGATATAAAACCGCCCGAAGACCTGCGGCGAATCGAGGTAATACGTCGGGTCGTTCGTCACCGTCACGTACCCCACCATCGACGCCGCCTTCACAATCGCCCCCAGCGGATAAATCCACAATCCGCCGTATTGATACAACTTGGGATCGAATTGGAAATTGTCCGGATGCATCTTGGCCAGGGCGCGGAACGAGATCATTTCATCCGGTTGATTGCTGTAAAGGCGATAGCGGCGCAGGATGCGGGCGCGGCTTACGTCGTCCCGCGCGCTGGCCGCGCTCAAATCGCCGAAATTCTTCCGGTTGTATTCCTCGACGTATTGGTGCAGCTTTTTCTGGGCGGCCTGGGCGGCATCGCGCGCTCTATCGGCGGCTTTCTCATCATCGCCCAGGCGCAGGGCGGCGTATCGGCGGTCGGCGGCATCCGCGGCGGCCACAAGCGCGGCCGCCGCCTGATCGCCTTGCCGCACAAGCTGATCCGCGGTGGCGCCGTGGACATTCTCCAGGAGCGGGACGGGATTTGAGCGGTCGGCGATCGGGTGAGCGGCCGCGTCGGCGGGCAGATCGGCGTTGTCATCCCAATCGCCCGCGAGGCGTTCGATGCCGACACCGGTCAGGCGATAGGAATTCAGCGCCGCGGCGGCCGAGTCCGGCCCGGCGCCGAAGAGGACGGGGTCGATCGCATGGGATGGCAATCCCCAATTGATTCCCGCGCCGAAGACCACCGCCGCCAGAATGACCAATCCCCCTGCCAGGAGCCTCCGCCGAGATTTTTCGAGCATGGGCAAAAGTGTAAAGACAAATGGCGTCTTGACCAAATTTCGGCGCTTCACTACCGTACCCACCCGGTTTGCCGGCGGGGAGGGCCATCGCATTTGGCGATGGCGTTCAAGGGTTCAAGGGTTGAAGGGTTCAAGGCAAGGGGAACGTATTTCCCTTGAACCTTTTGACCCTTGAACCCCGTCGCCAAATGCGATGCCCCTGGCCGGCGTGGAAAGTGCCAACGGGTAAGCTTGTAAGCGGCACGGCTTTGTGCAAAATGTCACGAGGTCGGCTGCGGAGCGCTTTGATGGCCAAGCAGGATGATTCTAAATGGGTCCGCCTGGCTGGCTTGGGAACGGAAATTGCCGTCGGCGCGGGTCTGGGAGCCCTGATCGGAACGTGGATCGATCGCAAATTTCATTGCGATCCGTGGGGCGTGGTGATCGGGACGCTTCTTGGAATATCGGCCGGAATGTATCTGTTGATCAAAGAGGCGATCAACGCCAACAAGAATTGACCGCGGGCGAATTGAAATGAAGACTCTGTTCATCATGCCATTGGTCGTGGCGACGTTTTTCGCGGCGGCGGCGGTGATATTGGCCGTTTGCGGGGTGCGCGTTCTCCTGGGCGAGGCACTGACGGCCGGTACGATCTCGGCGGGCGCGGGAATTTTGGGGTTGGTTCCGATATTGGCGGGCCGGCAAAGAGACCCCGTGGGGGTAATTCAACTGGCGTTGGTTGGAACGGTGCTGCATCTGGCGGGCGCTATTGGATTCGCCGGCGCAGCCATCGCGATGCACGTTGTCGCGGGGCGATTGCCGTTCGTCGGCTGGCTTTTCGCGGGGTACTGGGTATCGCTGATTACTCTGATCTGGGAATTGCGCCGGAGGATTGTGACTACGAGCGGCGTGGCGAAGGTACAACAATCATGATGAGTCCGATATTCGCCGCCGTCGATCCGCTGGAGCACGTGGTTTCCCACCCGATGTTCGGGACCCACCTGAGGTGGTTCACCAATCAGAGTTTCATGGCGCTGGTGGCTGCGGGGCTGATGCTGCTGATCTTCACGCGGCTTTTTCCCCGCCCGGACAGTTCGGCGCCGACGGGGGCGAAAAATTTCTTCGAGTCGATCCTGGAATTCCTGCGGATTGAAGTTTTTCGCCCGGCTTTGAAAGAACATACCGACAAGTTCGTGCCGTTTCTCTGGACCGTTTTCTTTTTCATCGGATTTTGCAACGTTCTAGGCTGCATTCCGTTCGCCGACTTTTTCGAGCTAATCAGCGGCGGACACATTCACCATCTCGGCGGGACGGCGACGGGATCGATCAACACCACGGCGACGCTGGCGATTTGTGCCTTTTTCTTCATCCATTTTCACGGCATTGACACCGTGGCGCACGCCCTAATGAACGGAACCTACGGCCAGGGGCATCATCAGGAACACAGCAGCAACGGCCATCCGCCGCACGAGGCGGCGCACGATCTGGAACACATGCGCGCCGAGGCATTGCCGGCGGAAGTTTCCGCCAACCCGGATGCCCTGAAGAATCCCACGCAGCATTATCGCGATGACGAATTCCGGCTGCGTCCCGCGGAAAAGGCTGCCGCCGACGTTTATGACCAGCAATTCAAGAAATTGACGCCGGCGATGGCGATTCTTCTGGCGATTCCGTTGTATCTTTGGAATTTCGCGCCCCATCCGTTCAAGCCGCAACCCGGCGAGTCCAAGGCCAAATGGCTAATGGACGTGCCGTTTTTCCTGTTTCTGCTTGTGCTGGAACTCGTTGGGGCAATGGTGAAGCCGTTTGCGTTGTGCATGCGTCTGTTCGCCAACATGGTGGCGGGACACGCCGTAATGGCGGTTTTGATCAGCCTGATCGTCGCGTTGCCCACGTTTTGGGGACAACTGGCGATCGGATTGCCGATTGGATTTTTGCACCTGGCGATCCAGTTTCTGGAGCTTTTCGTGGCGTTATTGCAGGCGTACATCTTTACCTTTTTGACGACGTTGTTTATCGCCAGCGCGGTGGCGCCAGAGCATTAGAAATTTTGACGGACCTCCCCGGTTTAGCCGACGACCGGGCCTTCCCAAACAAAACGTCGGCATACATTCGGATCGGGCAAGGCCCGGAAGGAAATCGTCATGCAGATGTTGAACCTATTGGCGCAAGCGGCGCCGCTGATCTCCGACAAAGGAGTGGGGGTTGGCGGCGCGGCGATCGGGTTTGGGTTGGCCGCCATCGGCGCGGGCCGGGGCATCGGCCAAATCGGCGGGCAGGCGTGCGAAGGAATCGCGCGACAGCCCGAGGCCGCCGGACGCATCGGCACCAACATGCTGATCGCCGCCGCGCTGGTCGAAGGCGTGGCCTTCGGCGCGATCGTTTTCGGATTTCTGTTGGCCCACGGGCTGTAAGCAATCCGCCACCGCCGGCCTCAACGCCGGCGATGGCTTTTTCCGGGATTGAGGCATCATGCCAATCACCACTCTGCTGGCAGAAGGCGAATTGATTGATCCGAACCTCGCGCAAGCGATCTGGATTTTGGTTCTCTTTCTCGTCGTTGCGTTCATCCTTTACAAGACGGCCTGGAAGAACGTGCTGGTCGGCCTGAAGGCGCGGGAAGAGCGGATTCGGCAGGACATCTCTGATGCCGAAGCCGCGCGAGCCAAAGCGGAGGAAACCCTCCGCCAATACGATGCACGCCTGGCCAGCGCGGAAGACAAGGTTCGGGAGATTCTCGACAAGGCCGCGGTGGATGCCGAGAAGATCGCCACTGGCATCCGCATGAAGGCTCAGGTGGAGGCCGAGGATGCCAAGGAACGCGCCACCAAGGAGATCGACGCCGCGAAGAACACCGCGCTGACCGAGATTTATCAGCAGACGGCCGATCTGGCGACCAGCATCGCGGAAAAAATCGTTCGCCGGACACTTAACGCCGACGATCAACGCGATCTGGTGAACCAGAGCCTCGAGCAATTCCAGAACGCCAGGCGGAACTGATCAGCCATGCACAAGGACACTCAACAGTCTCCGCTGGCAATGGCCTACGCCGAAGCGCTGCTTCAGTTGGCCAACGAGTCCAACATCGCCGCGTCGGTCGGGGAGGAACTCGGCGGCTTGCGGCAGATCATCGAGACGGACAAGCTGTTCGCGCAGTTGCTGGCCGATCCGGCGATCAGCACCGAAGAGCGCGGGCAACTGCTCCACCGTGTTTTCGACGGGCGCGCATCGGCGCTGATGAGTCATTTTCTCGGCCTGGTCAACGTAAAGGGCCGGCTGGTTCTCCTCCCGGCTATCGCCGGCGCGTACGATGATTTGCTCGACCAGCAGCAGGGCATCGTTGAAGTGGACGCAACCGTCGCCCAGGGTCTGGGCGACGATCAGTTGGAGGCGGTGCGCCGCAAGGTGGGCGAGGTCCTGAAACGCGAGGCGGTGGTTCATCAGCACGTGGATCCGGCAATCATCGGCGGCCTGGTCCTTCGCGTGCAGGACCAGCTCATCGACGGCAGCGTCCGATCACAATTGGCGGCAATGCGGCGACAGCTTATGGACGCCCGGCCGGTTTAGAAAGAGAGAATTTGAATGGCCATCAACGTTTCTGAAATCACCAGCATCCTGAAGCGCGAGATCGCGGGCTTCGAGCAGCGATTGCAAATCAACGAAGTCGGAACGGTCATCGACGTCGGCGACGGAATCGCCCGCATCTACGGCCTGCAAAACGCCATGGCCGGTGAACTGCTCGAATTCCAAAACGGCGCAATCGGGCAGGTGTTCAATCTCGAAGAAGATTCCATCGGCTCGGTGGTCTTCGGCGACTACCTCACGATCAGCGAGGGGGATTCGGTGAAGAGCACGGGCCGGCTGCTGGAAGTGCCGGTGGGGGATGCGGTGATCGGGCGGGTGGTGAACCCGCTGGGCCAGCCGCTGGACGGCGGGCCCGCCATCCAATCCAGCGAAACGCGCAAGATGGACATAGTCGCCCCCGGCATCGCGGAGCGCCAGCCCGTCAAGGAACCGCTCCAGACCGGCATCAAGGCGATCGACAGCATGATCCCCATCGGGCGCGGCCAGCGCGAACTGATCATCGGCGACCGCAAGACCGGCAAGACCGCCATCGCCCTGGATACCATCATCAATCAAAAAGGCACGGGCGTGAAATGTTTTTACGTGGCGGTCGGACAAAAGGAATCGTCCGTCGCGCAGGTGGTGGACGTGCTGAAAAGCCACGGCGCGATGGAATACACGACGGTGGTCGTCGCCGGCGCGGCCGACCCGGCCCCAATGCAATATATCGCCCCCTACGCCGGCTGCGCGATGGCCGAGTATTTCATGTGGAAGGGCCAGGCGACGCTGTGCGTATATGACGACCTGAGCAAACAGGCGGCGGCGTATCGGCAGCTATCGCTGCTCCTGCGCAGGCCGCCCGGCCGCGAGGCATATCCCGGCGACGTCTTCTATCTACACAGCCGGTTGCTCGAACGCGCCGTGAAACTCAGCAGCGACAAGGGCGGCGGCAGCCTGACCGCCCTTCCGCTCATCGAAACGCAGGAAGGCGAAGTTTCCGCCTACATTCCCACCAACGTCATAAGCATCACCGATGGGCAGATTTATCTTGTTCCGGAATTGTTCTTCGCCGGCGTTCGCCCCGCCATCGACGTGGGAATCAGCGTGAGCCGGGTCGGCGGTAACGCCCAGAACAAGGCCATGAAAAAAGTCGCCGGCGGCCTCAAGCTCGATCTGGCGGCGTACCGGGAGCTGGAGGCCTTCGCACAGCTTGGAACGGAATTGGACAAGGCCACCCAAAAGCAACTCGATCGCGGCGCCCGGCTCGTGGAATTGCTCAAACAGCCGCAATTCAGACCCATGTCCGTCGAGCAGGAAGTGATGGCGGTCTATGCCGGCACCCAGGGATATCTGGACGATGTCCCCATTTCGCGCATCCAGGAGTTCCAGACCGCCTTCCTGGCCTATGTTGACTCCAGCGCCGGGGATTTTCGCAAGGACCTGGCAACCAAGGCGGAATTGACCCGCGATCTGGAGGCGAGGCTCAAGCAATCCCTGGGCGACTTCAAATCCAGGATTTGGAAAAAATAACCCCGCATTGAAGATTCTTGGAATTCCCCCGCTGATCTGGGGCGGCCTATAATGTTGGAATGCTCCGAGGGGGCCGATAGACGTGAAGTTGTGCATCCACGGAATAATCTGCCCCGCTTTTGACCGATAATTCGATTTCCCCATGAATATAATTGGACGAATTGTGAATATAGCCGCGTTTCCAGCGTATAGATGTTGGAGAAAGCCGCGGTACGTATGTTGGGGAGCTTATTGAAATCCTGGAATGCCTCCCGTCCAGAGGGGGGAGCATCTGCGATGAACACCGAGTCAGCCATCGACGGCCAATCCATGGACCGGCCCGAAAGTACCGTTCCCAGCCGTCTGTACGGCTATGAGGTCATCGACTTCCTGGGTGAAGGGGCGGGCAGCGTGATCTATGCCGCCTCCGATCCGATTACCCACCAGCTTTACGCGATCAAGCACGTCGTGGTGAAGGTGGAAAAAGACCAGCGATTCATCGAACAACTCGTCAACGAATTCGACGTCGGTTCCAAGGTGTCCCACCCGGCGCTTCGCCGGTGCATCGACCTGAAAATGACCAAGCCGCTCCTGCGCAAGGCGACCGAGGCGGCGCTGGTGATGGAGCTGGTCGAGGGAACCAGTTGCGAAACCCGCCCGCCAACCGACATGGGCGTGCTGATGGACGTTCTCCACCAGACCGCCTCGGCCCTGGCGGCCCTGCACCAGCAGAATTTCATCCATTGCGACCTGAAGCCGAACAACATCCTGCTGAAGCCCGACAAGAAGGTGAAGATCATCGACTTTGGCCAGGCCTGTCCGGTTGGATCGGTGAAAAAGCGGATTCAGGGGACTCCTGATTTCATCTCGCCGGAGCAGGTGAAATGCGAGCCGGTGACGGTGCAGACGGACGTTTACAATCTCGGCGCGACGTTCTATTGGCTGCTGAGCGGGCAGAAGCTGCCGACGCTTTTCACGCTGAAGAAGTCCCGCAACAGTTTTCTGGTCGCCGACGCCATCAAGGCGCCGCACGAATACAATTCCAAGGTGCCGGAGAACCTTTCCAATCTGGTGATGGAATGTTGCCGGATTACGCCCGCCAAACGTCCGGCGAATATGCCGGAGCTTTGCCGAAGGCTGGAGATTATCCAGCATACCCTGACGGGAACACCTCAGTCTTCGGCGATGCTGGCGTAAGAGCGATTACAAAGATCGTTTGCACTTCCTGTAGCCCCGGATGTACATCCGGGGCTTCGATAAATTTTAGCTTTGTTACGAGTATGACGTTCCTCATGCGAGGCGGAATCGCGTTTGCCAAAAAAAACTTGAATACTGATTGAACACCCCCCAATTCGGTGCCGAAGCAAATACCGCATCAACTATATCCAGCCAGATATGGAGGGAAGCTATGGGCACGCATCGGGGTAGTGGAGCAATGCAATCCAACTTTCTCCGATGGCCAATAGCGGTGGCCATCCTGTTGCTGCTTACCGCCAGCGGATGCCAGACGGCAGGGGTTGGCCCATTGCCTGCCGGACCGGGTATTGCCACGGAGCGCGACCTGACGCCATGGCTGGCAACGGCAACGGAGACGGAGCAATTCGGCTGCCTGATGGAGATCAACGTTCCCAGCGAACAAGGCTCATACGACACATGGGCCCTGGCCACGCCGGTAGCGGCGCAATCGGTGGAGGTGGACGTCCGCGCCTGCGCGGGCGCGGCGGGGGATTTCAATGGCGAAGCCGTGATCGTCAAGGGTAAGAGCATTGCCCGGGGCAAACGCCATCTGCCGCTGCTGGTAGCCAAGCGCATTGTTCCGGCCGACGCAAACGGCAAGGCATTGCCCGATTCCGGCCAGCACGTGGTGATGGCGCCGGGACCTGATCCGGTTACGGACCAATTCGATCCGCTGGTGGGATTTCAAGCCTCTGGGGACGCGGTTGCCCTATCCGCCAAATGATTGGATCGCCGGAAAACTCAGCCGGCGTAGGGAGGGCGTACTCGCGCATCAACGATGGCAGAACAAACGGTGGGCGAGTACGCCCAACCTACGCCCGCTGCCGCATCACCCCCACCAAGCATCGGGGGCCAACATGCAGGAACTTCGCCGAAGGCTGGAGATCATCCAGCATACGCTGGTCGGCGAATCATCGTCGTCGTTGTCCAGCAAGCTGGCGTAAGGAAACGCTCCGGAAGACAATTCCCGCTTTCCGAAACGGAACGGAACCCTTCATGCGGGGCGATTTCGAGCGACTCATCCACGACGCAGAGCGGGCCAACTTTTCGGGGTGGGATTTTGGGTTTCTACGCGACCGGCTAATCGAAGATCCGCTCCCCTGGGACTACGTGCGTCGCGTTCGGCAGCAGCTTCCCGCAGCCAGTACGATGCTCGATCTCTGCACTGGCGGAGGCGAGCGCCTGGCCAGCCTTGCCCCATTGCCGCAATGCACGATCGCCACGGAGTCCTACCCGCCCAACGCTCCAATCGCGTCCCACCGGCTGCGAAAGCTGGGTGCAGTTGTCGTGCAAGTCGACGAGGAAACCCAAAATTGCTTCGGGCCATCGGGCGCTCAGGATGGCCGACATCCAAGACGGGGCCTTCCGCTGGCAGATTCGTCTTTCGATCTGATTATCTGCCGGCATGGTTCATACTCCTCCGAGGAAGTGGCCCGTTTGCTTCGACCCGGGGGAACTTTCATCTCGCAACTCGTCGGCGAAGACAACTATCCGGATCTGAACAGCCGACTTGCTGGACCGCGCACTGTTTGGATTCCGCCAGGAAGCCCAGAGCCGCCGACGTTGGAAGAGTTTGGACTCGACGTGCTTGAGCGGCGTGAAGCCAAGCCGCAGTCAATCTTCAAGGACATCGGAGCGATAGTCTATTATCTTAAAGCTGTTCCCTGGCAAATTGCCGACTTCGGCGTCGAACGATATCTCGATCGCCTTCGCCATCTTCACGAGGAAATGCGGGATACGGGTGGGCTACGAACGCACTACCACCGGCATCTCGTCGTGGCGCGCAAGCGATGAGCGGGCCGGCCCAATGTCAAAATTGAATACAAATGCAATGGGGGAGGGGCGGGAATAAAGAATTGAGAGAGCCGAAAGGCCCGTAACCAATCAATTCCGCCATGGCCCGGCTCAATGTCCGTGCGGCAAGCCCTGGAACAAACCATTGAGAATCGCCTTTTTCGCGGCGTCCTTGATGAGTTGCGCGATCGTCTGATCCAGTTCCAGTTTCGGATGGTTCATGTCGCCCTTCATCGGGACGACGACCGTATCGGGGATGTATTGCTGATCGTTGACGGGAATTAAATGGGCAAACAATGCCGTTGGAATGGTTGCCGTCATCGGCGCGAACTGCTCGGTGGCCAGCACCACCACTCCGGCAAAACGCAGGGGTTTGTTGCCGTCGATCATCATCGTCGTATCTTCCGTCACTTTCCCGCGCGCGAACTTCACGTCGGCGTCGTCGATTTCGGCGGAGACGCTGGAGTTGCCGAACACCGCCAGCAATTCGCTGCCAAGCTGCAATTCCTTCACGGAATACTGCACCTCGGCGGTCCCCTTGTTCAGAGGGGAATCCTGCGTCATCAGGCCGCTCAAGGGCAGATGGTCAACCTGTAAAATCGACACGGTCACCAGCCCGCGCGCCTGCTTGGCGTCGACGAACGCCGGGTTGTTCAGCACCTTGCCCAGGATGCTCTTGGACATCGTCGGGTTGATCGACACGTCCTTCAGAATGTAATGCGGACCGGCGGCCGTGGCTCCGCTGACGGACAGAAGCATCGGATCGGACCGAAGGTCCACGGTGACGACGCCCAAATCCAGAGTCCCGCCATTGCACGTCGCCGGGTGCGGCGCATTGCCGCCTTCCGGTTGATCCGCATAAACCGTCCGCACGATTCCGCCGGTCAGATCGATCGGCAAATCGAAATTCTGCACCGTGATTCCCTGAGTCGAGACGCTGTCGATCGTCAGATAGCCATCGGCCTTGAGCATCGTGACGGCCTGGCCGAACGGCTTGTCCGCCGGAAGGCTTCCGATCACCTTGAAATCACGCGACTGTTTCCCGCTGATCACCATGTCCGCGTAGGTCTTTTGCTGTTCGGGCGAAAGCAGCGACTTGACGATCGGCCACAACTTGGCCAGATCGTAGGACAGCCGCAGGGAGACGGGATTGTCGTCGGCGATCTGCCGCCGCAGCACGATGTCGTCGATCGTCCCGGAAATGCTCACGCCGGCGGCGCCGGTGGAGTTCAGCGCCAACACGATCGGATTCGCCTTGTCGATGAGGACCGAAAGCGTTTTTAGATCGTAATCCAGCGGATTTTGGATGGTGAGGTTGTTCTCGGAAAACAGCACCGGCGCGGGCTCGCCCTTCGGCCCCGGCTGGCCCATCACGACGAATTTCGTGATCGCCCCACCGCCGCGCACGTGCAGACGTGGATCGGACGCCGCCTTGGCAATCGCTTCATTCAGACAGAGTTGGCCCTGATATGGATACGAATTCGGTTTGGCTCCGCTGAATGTTTCGGCAACCCTGGCCAACCGCGCAAGATCGCCGCTGATTTGAATTGCGCCTTGCACCGACATGTTGGCCGGATCGTTCAGGTTGTTCGCAACGATGGGTTTTTGATCCGTCAGCCCCACCGTCGTGCCGATGCCGGTATCTACCGACAGCGCCGTCACCGACGCCTGGACCAGTTGATCCATCACCGGCATCTGGCCCGTGGCATCCTGCCGCGTATCCACCTCGGCCGACAATTGGGCGCTGATGTCGTTCGGCCACGCCGTGGCATTGTTGCCCGATTTAATCGCCAGGTTATGAACCAGCGCCTCGCTGACGTTGGCGGTTGTGGAATTGCCTGACCGCGAGACGTTCACCTTCAGCGTCGCCAAGCCGCTGGTCACCTGCGGGGGCGCCGCCGCCACGATGACTTTTTCTCCGGGCGCGGGCGCCGCGGCCTGATTGAACAGCAGGTTCACCAGCGCATCCACTTTTGCCAAATCCACGTCATCCGCCTCGACGTTCACCGATTGCAACTTGTCGAACAACCCGACCGGAACGAGCTTGTCGCCCTGCCGAGTCGCCAGGACGATCTGGCCGTTGGTGATGCTGAGCTTCTTGGCAAAGGACGTATCCACGCCGACGGTTACGTCGTGAACCGCCGACATGTCACCCTCCAGAGTCGCGACCGCCAGCAGATGCGCATTTTCATTGTTCAACAGATTGCCGACCGTCAACGAATTCACGGAAAAATCGGCCGTGGCCTTGTTGGCAGCCGATGCGCGTTCCAGCCGGATCGTTCCGGCGACCGATCCGGTCTTAAGCTGGCGCAGCGACGCCATCTGCTCCGGCGGCAACACCATCGCTCCGAGAGCAAGCAGTTTGGGCAAATCGGCTTGGGCGAGTTGGATCGTTCCCGACGCGGCCATCGTGCCCGATGTGGCCAGGGCGAAATCCAGCGGCGTCTGCGCGTCGCCTTGAACCTTCAATTCGTCACCCATCTGGAAATAAAGCTGCGGCAAATTCGCGTGAATCTGCCCGCTGCCCGCCGACACCGAGCCGCCGATCGCCAGCGCCACGGTCTGATTGCTGATCGGCGTGACAACCGCTCCCGAGCCCCGCTGCTCCAACGTCAGATTGGCAATCGAGAACGCCAAGGGCTTTTGAATCGTCAGGGTGGTCCCGTCGTAGGATGCCAGCATCGAGCCGGTCAGTTTGCCGGACGTGCAGACCAGCAGATTCTGAGCGACCATTTGCAAGACCGACGGCTTGGTCGCCGTCCCGGTGATCGCCGGCGACTGCGGCATCACCAGCGGCAGCAGCGGCCCAAACGCCGACTGCAAGGCCGCCAAATCCCCATCGCATTTGGTCAGCTCGATTCGCGGCGCCGAAATCGTTTCTCCCACGGTCGCATCCGATGAAATCTCGGTCGCCAGCAATGGGGCATCCGCGGTCCCTACCGTCGCCGTCACCGTCAGATTCTTGATCGATGCAACGTTCTTGTCGTTGACCGCCCCGCTGCCGGCCACCACCAGGGAAACCGCCGGCACGTGCGCCGTCTGCGCCGTCCCAAGCTCGTCAACCAGGGTCAAATCGGTCGGCTGCACTTTGATTTGAAGAGGCTCGTCGAAGCCAAAGCCGCTGTCGCCGAACCGGCCCTTGCCAGAAATCGTCAGGCTTCCAGCGGCGACGCGAACCGAATTGTCCGCCAGTCTCTGCGCGAGCGTCGGCTGCTGGCCATCCGCGGGTTTCGGCACGAACAGCGACATCGCCCCGCCGAATTCCTCCTGCAACAGACGTAAGTCCACGCTTCCCTGCGAGATTGCAAACGATGGGATCGACACGCCGTATCTTCCCCCGAGATTCACGTCGCCCCCAGCCGCGAAATTGATCGCCGGCGACTGGATCGCCACCGTCAGGCCGTTCACGCCTTCGACGAACAACCTCGCCGTGTGACGGAGATTTCCGCCGATGGCGGCCGTCAGCTTGGGATCGTCGATCGTGCGCTTGCCGGGGATGTCGATATGAACGCCGGTCGCGCTAAAATCAGCGCCGAAGCCGACGTTGCTCTGGTCGGCCGTCAGATCGCCGTCCGTATGCGCATTGAACGCCACCGTGCCGCCCATCGACACGTGCGAACCCGCCGGGGCGTGCAGAAGAGAATCCAGATCGATCACCTGGCTGATCTGCTGTTGAACGCTCTTCAGATCGCTGTTGCCCTGGAATTTGATTTTCCCCAGCGTTTGGCCGCCGCCTTGAATGCTGGCGAATGCGCTGGTGAAGCTCAGCTTGACGTCGCGGACGTCCGGATGATCGCCCCCCACCGCCGTCAGACCGGCCGTCGTTGCGATATCGTTCAGATGGACGGGCGTTCCGGCATTGGTCCCGCTGAAATCATTCAACTGGGTTTGCGTCGCGATGGTCGCCTGGCCGTTGGCCAACGTGATCGTGGTCTGGTGCGATAGCCGCCCGCTGGTCAGGCTCGTGCCCTGTTCCAGATGCAGGAGGTGCGGGACCTGGCTGACGAGGCCGGCGACGTTCAAATCCGCGGTGATTTTCACGTCGCCCGCGCCGGGGATGCTCGCCGTCTCGGCCGTTCCCGAGGCCGGCGATTTGGCCAGGCGCCCGGCGATCGCCTTGAGCACGTCCGCCATCCCTTGCAGCGAATCCTGCGGAACGTCCGCGTGTACCGCGATCTGGTCCGCTTGAGCCGCACCCTTCGAGTGAAGCGTCACCGGCATATCCAGCTTGATGGCCGCGTTCTTCCCCGCCGTCGAGGCAAGCGACGCTTTGATCCCAATCCGCACTTTCTGCAGCGCCACGGTATCCCCCGAAAGCTGCTTGCCCCCCGCCGACAGGTCCGCAACGTCGATCCCCACGTCCGCCGAAACGTTGTCCAGCGTGTTGACGGTCGCGGTGATTTTTCCGTCCAGCTTGCCGGTTACGTCGAGATTCAAATGATACGAGTGCAATAACTGCGACACGGCGGCGAGATCGCCTTGCGAAAGCTCGATCGTCTGATTGGCCGCCAGATGATCGGCGTCCACCAGGTTGTTCTGAATGGCCGACACCGTTCCGTTGACCTTCACCAACACGAAATTCTTTTCATCAAGCTGAAGTCCCAGATCGACGCTGTCCTCGATGGGCTGGTTGATGTCTTTGATGGTGACGCTCACGTTCAGCGGATTCTGCTGCGGGATTCCCACCGTCACCTTGTTCGGGTCGTCCTGGAACGTTCCCGTCACGTTCTGGAGATGGATTGTCCCCTTGACGTTCGGCAGCTTCGACGGCTGGTTGCTCGGCGGCTTGTTGCTGGGCTTGAGCGCTTTGAGGAAATTCAGTTCCCCCGCGGAATCGATCACCGCGTTGAAATCAACGCCCGAAATCGTGACGTCCCCCAGGTCGATGTTCCCCGTCGCCGCTTTCAGGAGCGAGATCGGCGTGCTGATCTGGGCGACCGAAAGCAGGTGCTCGTTGTTCGCGTCATCGAGCTTCACGCCTTCAATGTGAACTCCGCTGAGCCAACCGAAGGACCAATCCTTGATTTCGAGCTTGCCGTTGAGCGCGCTGCTGTTGATCTGGCCGACGACGATGCCGCGCACCATCCCCGTGCTGACGATCGACGGGGCCAGGACGACAAGCAGGAGGATCAAGACAACCAGGGCGATGGCGGTCTTGAGCAGCAGCCGGCGTTTCTTTTTTTTTGTGGGCTTGGCGGTAGGCTGATCGGACGGCGGTTGACCGGGCTTACCCGATGGATCGGGGTTCCCGGACTCGGAATTATTCTGTGTCATGTTCACCTTTCCAGAGGCGCAATCAAAATCATGCCCGGTTTATCGAGAATCGACAGCGGCGGGGCAATTTCGCCCGGCGAGGCGGCGATCGAGGGAGTCAGGCCGTTTCCCGCCGCCGGCCGAGCCGGCGAGGGCGGCGTGCCGCTGCCCACAAATCCCAGGCCGCCCTTTTGATACTTGAACGTGCGAATACTCGCCGAACCGAGCAAGCTGGGGTCCACGTTCAGGGTCACGTATTTGCGGTCCTGCGATACGACGGCTTGGCCGACGTCCTCGTTCACCCCAACCGGGAGCGACGCGATCTGCCGCTCCATCGGGGTCGCGGTCGCATAATAAAACGGCACAGCCGGCGAATCCGCCGACGTGACCCTTGGCGCGGCGAGCAAGCCCCC